>OLSG01000612.1_pt1 | contig 43946 bp, 40 predicted proteins | sample 1673041 | NCBI WGS metagenome assembly OLSG01 (sample SAMEA3136749, study PRJEB25190) | human gut metagenome | reverse complement strand
CTATTGCGGGGCTATTAAATGACAATTCTCGGGACATTTTCAAAAATGCTTGACAGGAAAAAAGCTTTACAAGAAAAGGCGCTGTGAGATCAGTGCCTTTCAGAGCCCCGAGTTGAGTTGTGAGAGTTGAGAGGCGGAGCATGCCGACTGAAGGGGAAAGTCGCAGAATGTTAGATAGAAGTTATAGCGCCGCTATCCGTATCTCGCTGCCCCCAGGAGTGCAGTGAACTGGTCTCGCAGGGAGACGAAGTCGACTGAGAGGCCAGTAAATCGCCGAACTATGGAAGTTACATAGTAGCTTCCAGTCGGGGAAGTACCTCGACAGCATGTCGAGGGGAAAGGGGTTCAGTTCGTAACGATGATTGCACTAATCTAACATAGGTAACAAGCCATAAAATTCTGCCGACGGTACACCGTTTGACGCACTATGTCTATTGCTTTGATACATAATTAAAACTACCTTCTGAGTATGTTTATTGATTATAAAGTAAATACCAGAATTTCTAATATCACCATAAGCATATTCTATGTATCCTCCTAAATGAGCCTGTTCATAGTGTCCCCCCTTTATAAGTATGCAGCTCCCCGGTGTTTGCATAACGCCATTTATTATAATCCTTATAAACAGGTCCATATGCCGCAATAACGTCTTCGGTTAAATCGCCAACTTTAATTCCCTTATCCGTTGTATAATCACCACCCAGGATAAAAAGGAGCAACACCGTCGATCAACAAGAACGCATCCCACGATTGATGTCCTTATGACAAAAGCCGCACCGATTGCTTTTATCAGCAATCGGTGCGGCTTTTTATAAATCAAATTGAACACAGCAGCAACATGATAATTCTTCCATATCCCTCCTTACCATCCAGAAAACTTACCGATGGGTCCTGGCGTATTCAGTCGTACGGACACGCTGTATGGTCGGATTGCCGTCACGATCTTTCTGAATGGTATCAATTCTAATGTATTTTAGTTCTGGAGCAAATTCTTTGACAAGCACATTCATTTCATCATCCGTACTGCCCAACCCTTGTTCGAGCATCCGATAGACAACGGCTGCAAATTCATAACGTGTCATGAGACGGTTTCCATTAAACGTGCCATCGGGATAGCCCTTTAAGAGACCAGCGCCAGCCAGCTTCCTTACATATTCGTAGGCCCAGTGATTATCTTTCACATCGGGAAAAAGCACACTGCCGCCAAGGTCAATGCCAGACTGCGGATGCCCTGCGGCCACAGCCGCCTTGAGCTGCGCCAGTTCTTCACGAAGCTCGCGGATTTCCTTTGCCATGGCAACACGGGAGGTGGATACATGATTTCCTTGGCCAAGCTTGAAGGTAACCCCAGCATTGATCATGTTTTCACCACCGCCGAAGCTGGTTCCAAGGCTAAACATGGTATCTTCATTGGGACGGTAGAAGGCACCAAAAGCGATTGCATTTGCACCCCGATAGTTGCCGTATCCTCCAGTGAAATCCCATTTGTCATCGGGATCAAAATCAAGAGGATGGAGTGCTGCCAAAGCAGCTGCCCCGGCGCCTGCACGGTTGATGCGGCTGCTGAGCTGACTGATGCTGGCATTGGTCCGGTACAACTGACTGCCGTTCACGGCGTCAGTCGAATCAGGAGAAACTTTTCCTTCCTTTAGATTCGTGAGGGAAGTGTGTCCCATATCCACACCTTGGCTGCTGATGGTCACCGTATCGCCCGCTTTGATGGTGTCACCGGAAACGGTATTTGCCGTGACGGTCTTAAAAGACGGCGTATCGGACATGGACACCGTAAGGGTCGCCCCCTCGATGCGGGTCGAGATGTTCTTCCCGTCCCCTTTGACCGAAATTGTATCCCCAAGGTTTGCCTTATAGGACGTTCCTGCATCAGCAGCAAAGTTCAGTCCCTTTTTGATTTCGTCTGCATTTTCGTTAACGCCTTGAATCACAGCATGAAGCTGACTGCCATTGACGGCGTCCGTAGAATTTTCGTCGACCCGGCCTGCCGCCACATTGGTCACCGTCCGTTTTGTCCCATCATTTCCCACACTGATGGTCCCCTTTGCCACGCTGCCGGCGGTATCGTAAGTTTTCCCGGCTACAGTCATACTGCTTGTAGAAACAGACGCTCCTGTGACAGAATCATTTCCCAAAGCAACGGAATTATCATGATCAGCCTTCGAATTAAGGCCTAGGGCCATACTAGACGTGCCGAACGCTACGGAAGAGTGCCCAATCGCTACGGAGTTGATGCCATTTGCATGGGCATCATGACCGACAGAAACAGCCTCATTGGCGTTTGTCTGTGCACCGCTTCCCAGCGCAACGGATTGGCTGTTGTTCGCCTTGGCTAAGAAACCAATAGCCAGCGATTTATTACCCTTGGCTTCGGCCACGGTTCCCATGGCAATGGCGTCAACGTTCGTTGCTTTTGCTAGATCGCCGACGGCGACGGCACGGTAGGCGGTCGCTTCTGCCCCCGTCCCCACAGCAGTCGCCCCGTTGGCGGCTTCAGGAGCGTACGGATGCTGCTGGTCTCCCGCTTTGCTGCCAAGGCCGATCGCGACGTTAGCACCGCCAAGGGAACTAGCTCCATTTCCAATGGTTACAGAGTTCATGCTAGAAACTATATTGTCATTTCCCATGACAGCAGCGCCATCTCCGGTCACATTGTTTCGATCGCCAACCATATTGATACCTGTTCCATTCACTTGATTATTGCTGCCATACGCGACACTGGCATAGGTTGTAGCGTAGGTTCCTATCGATAAGCTTAAGGAGAGCAAAATTGCAGCATAGATTTGTTTTTTCATGATATAGGCTCCTTTCTTTGGGCAATTGTTGGATGAGGCTCACGGCTTATATTCAGTTCAGCGTCGTTCATTCATTTGTACAATAACTTCGCACAGTAACGATGCTTTGTTTTGTTTTGGCAACCTCCAGTTTTGTCCCATACATATCATCTGCAGCGCAAAATTTTCTTTAGACCAGCAGGTTTATTTCATAGTGAACTACTTTCAATAAAATTTTTTCATTCTAACATAGACAAATATCGATGTCAAATTAATATTCTTTATCAATTTTAATATTATTTAATATATAATTTTATTAATCATGATGATTACTTTCTGCAATTGCTCACTTTTTACTTCCTATAATTTAACCTCATAAAATTTTGCTCCTTATTTTCCTCATCAAAACCCAATACACGAAAAGCCAATCGCTCTTTTTTCGATTCGACAAATCTAATACATACAAAAAACGTCTCCCCTATCCGAAGATAGAAAAGACGTTTGTGATGATTCAGTTAGAAGCATAGACTGCAAAATTTTTTCAGCAAAGGGGGCAGGATGGAACCAACAGCCATATCAAAAGGAATTCCCTCTTCATTGTTGTTGGAAATGACCTTGATAAAACCACAGGGAACATCAAAGCGACAAGCCGTCATAAGAACGGCTGCTGCTTCCATCTCCTCACAGAGCGCCCCTGTATTTTTTTGAATGTCCCGAATATGATGGGGCGCCTCATTCCACTGGTCACTTGACGCAATGATCCCTGCATCATAGGAAATATGCTCAAGTGTAAGCAGGGATTCCAAGGCTTTTCGTACGGTTCTATCCGTTTCCAAAAGCGGCGGAACCTGTGGAAAATCCATTTAGGCCACAGCATTTTCTTCAATTTGCGCAAGGTCCATAAAGCGCAGGCCATCTGATCCCATATAGCGGGCATTTCCATTGTAGAGGGCGCGGCCAATGACGATACGGCCTACAGGAAGTGTTCCATAGTCGCCGGCCGTGCCTTGATTGATGATCAAAGAGGGATGATAAAAGGCGCAGGCAAGGGCGGTCGTCGCTGCTGCCGCCGCAGTCCCGATCCCAGTCTGGGAAAGGATGACGGGGCGTCCAGAAAGGGTTCCTCGCCAAAAGGAAAAATTTCCAATCCGCTCACAGGCAGCTTCTTGCAGCAGGGTCTCATAAGGAGAAAGTTCCATGGCCATCGCGCCTTGGATCAAGATTGGCCCTTCCCGCAAGGATAATTTTTCGTAACGAGAGACTTCCATCCCTTATGGCTCCAATGAAACAATTCCCTGGCATTAATAGTTTGCTTGACCTTTTTGCCGTCTTAGAGCAGTATTGTTGGCAAAAAGAAACGGCATATCCATCTTGCCAAACTGAATAGGTACCCAACGATCCATCCTACGGTCAATGTGCCATTACAGCTATGCTGGTGCATGATATGTTTGGCGGAACTATTCACAAAATCAAGAATGATAATGGCGGGACTCATTATTTTAACAAGTTAAATGGAAAATATGTCGATCTCACTAAAGAGCAATTTGACTTGTATAATCTACCTGTCGATTATGAACCCAATCAAGAAATTCCTCGTGAATATTGTGGCAAAAACAAGAATACGCTTATGCGTTACCGATTACTACAACTAAATATCATGCATTATCTTAAATAGATTAATATACGTAAAATCGGAACCGTCATACACCCTTTACGCTGGTTGTATGCGGTTCCGATTTTTTACTTATGGACTATATTGTTTGACAATGTTCTTAGAAATTCATTCTCATCCCCACATTCCATTGCCAATTAGTATGGAAACTACCACCCGTACTACGTTCCACATCGCAATAGAAATGGCTATTTTTATTCATTTGGAATGTCGTGCCAATACCATAGGTAAACCACGTATCGTTAAAATCTTGGTCCATATAAATGCGACCTTCAGGACTGGTCATGGTAACACCGCCCTTGCCAGCAAAATCGTGATACCAATTCGCCTTCACATACACTTGGCTCTTGTCGCTCAAGTCCTTGCCGATGTTAACGCCAATACGCCCTACCGCACTCCAAATATTGTCTTGGTCAATGTTGACTCCATTAGATGTGTGGTACGTATCGCCACTGAAATAGCCTAGTGAAAGTTGTGCTTGTGGCTCAATATACCAACCATCGCTGGACAGTGCTTTCTTACGACCATATTCTGCACTAACAGCTACACCCGTATTGGAGAAATCGCCACGTATTTTATCACCCGTTTCGGCATACACCGTGTAGTCTGTATTATAGCGACCTACCTTGAGGATTACATCAAGGTAATGCCCGGAATGGCGAATATCCGTATTATAAAGGGATAGTGCTGCACCATGGCTACTGCCAGTGCCACTGTTGTAGGAACCATCGCCTTTGATATAACTGAAAGAAACGCCTTGATAGCGAGTGAGGCTTTCATTTTGTTTCACTACATTGTCATAGCCTAGTTCATAGTGATTATATTTGTTTTCAAAACCAAAGGCACCATCACGGCCAATTTTGCTACCTTTCACGCGAGCCCAAAGGCCTTTTTCCTGTTCTCCATTGTGACGAAGCTCGCCCATGCGTTGCAACAGTTTATCCATTTCCGTACGCCACGTGCCATAGGTCAAGCCATAGGAGGAATAGGATTCTTCCACGGTAGGCGTTGGTTTTACTTCTGGTTCCACATAGATAATACGGTTCAAGTACCAATCGGTTTCGTAATTTTCCGTGTCACTAGCCTTGCTGGCAAGGTCGTACCGTGTATAGAACAGACCGCCTTCTCTATCCTTCGCAGTAAATGTGCCATCACCATTGACAGTAGCGAGGACCAGACCATGCCCTTCTTCGGAGTTTTTAACTGGCACATATCCGTCTTGTTGGTAAATATCGATGGCTTGTTTGCCAGAGAAATTATCCGTTACGTAAATATGGTCCGCTTCCATGGTGCGTACGTCGATGTCGTGTTTGAAAGTGCCACCTTCGCCAGAAAGGTTCTTGACAAAAATACGACTGTAACCATTGCCATCCGCACGCATGTCTACGATACCGCCATCCTTTACGGTGAGGTTGGTAACCGCGGAATCCGCTGTCATGTCCCAATGGGCACCGTTACTAAAAGTAAAATTGACAATAGCTGTTGAACCTTCTGTCCTTGTTTCATGAGAGCTCCAGCCACGAAGATAGGAGCCAGCATCAGTAAAGTTCATGTTGATGAGGGCATCACCAACAAGGTTGTACCCAGGATATCCAGCCACTGCATAAACATTACCGTTCACTTGCAGCGTTTTACCTTGGGCATTGCCATCTTTATCGCTATTAATGTTAATGGTCGCACTATCATCGACGCCTTGAGCATACACGGCATACGATTCATAATTACCAGCCCCTTCAGCTGTAATGGTCATAGTGTCGGCATTCAAGTCGATGGTGTTTCCTTGTGTTAGTTTGACGGTGTCATTTTCTCCTTTTTTGCTGTCACTTTCTCCCTGCGCATACACAGTTTGAACCTCAGCAACATCACTTTGGGACTTAAGATTCAGGCGAGAGCCATCAATATTAATATGACCATTCGAATATACAAATAGTGCACTATTCTGCCTAACTGAAGAATCATTAGAATAAGTGGAAATATTCGTATCCTCTGCATGTACATTAGTCGTTCCATGACTATGCACATAAATCCCCTTTACTTCGCGACTATTATCACCAGACTCGCCTGTAGCCTTCGCATCAATCTTAAGCTCCTTCACATTATCTGTAAAATTCACATCAGAAATAAAGTTAAAAACGCCGAAAGCATCAGAGGTTCCTTCTGTTATTACGGAAATTTCCGTCAATGGGCTATTGAATCGGACCTGCTCGTACGGCGTGCTTTTAATATGGCCCCCTCTATAATCACCCTGTGAATAAGTTCCGTATAATGACATTCCACCATATCTATTCTTATATGTATCCTTCGACAGAGCCTTAAGTTTAGTTTCAGCCCCATTAAAGCTAACCTGCCCCATAGTAACATAGACAGCACTACCGTTCATAGTGGCATGTTCATTTAGAGTGGTCGTAGCATAGAGATTACTATTAAAAATAGCCTTTACCGCGCGTTCCATACTCAATGCTCTTGCTGTAGAGACAGAGCGAGGAGCCTTGTTAGAATCGTAAGATGTCGTTAAATAGGTATTTTTATTATCAAAAATGGCTGTTGTCGTAACCCCTTTTTCTGAAATAGTCCACGCCATGCCATCCATCGATAGCCCTTGGACGTCTACAGACTTTGTTTTATTTTCTGAAGTCTCAAAATTATCACTGTCGAAGATACCTGTAAAACGAATGGTATCGCCTTCAAAATGAGCCTCTACCTTTTTTGGATTAGGTTTCCCTCTTTCAACTCGCCCATAAAGGAAGGCACCAATATTGCTACTGGTATAGGCATCCGTGCCTGCATTTTTTTGTGTAATAGATAAATCGCCTTCCGCATAGAAATGGTGTTCTGCTGTAGCAGGTGTTTCTACATGAAGACCTCCTTTCATATCATCGGTTTCCCCAAACTCAAAATTTAGCCCATCTTTAAATGTATAAGCTTCCGCTGTACCTCTCCGCCAACTCGTATCAGATGTATCCGTCACAGCAACAGAATCGGACGCATGTACATGGGGGGACACTAGTAAAGGCGTAATACCAAAAACAGCCAGTGCCGCTAGGGTGGCAACTATTTTTCGTTTGGATGAGATACTAGGCATGATAATTTCCTCCTTATCGATGCAATAAAGCATTAAAAATAGATTAAGACCGAATCACATTTATAACTTAAGTATATCATATTTAAAAATTTTGGTTCTATAATATATTTTAGGGCGCTAAAGTGAAACACACATTGTGTGTCCACCTAGCGCCTACTTTTTACAATAAAATAGGCATAGGCTCAAAAATCCTCTACAATAAAAGTGACGAAACCATTAAAGAAAGGGGTTGAGCTCTATGCCTACTAAAGATTATACCGAAATTTTAACAGGAATTAAAGCAGAATGGATTACTCAGCAAGAACTCGTAAATGGCGAAATCCGCATATTTGTAGAGCTACCAAAAGAGCCACATGTTTGTCCTAAGTGCAAAGCTAGCACTAGTCGAGTAAAAGGCTATTATACGCGTAGAATACGCCATACAACATGTGATGAAAAACGTGTAATACTCATATACCGCCAACGGCGATACAGCTGTAAATGCGGGCATTCATTCAATGAAAAGGCTTCGTTTGCCTCTAAGTCGTTTCAGTCATCTCCACGATTGCGACAAGTCATATTAATCGCCTAGGAGAAGCCAGAAGCTATACGGATATTGCTGATTTATGTGGCGTATCCGTAGCTCAAGTTATACGAGTTTGCAAGGAAGTCTACATTCCTCGACCACAGACACTACCACCAGTCATTTCTATTGATGAATTCAAAGGCAATGCTACTGGGCAACGGTACCAGGTCATCATTACAGATCCAGCAAATAAGCGTATTTTGGACATTTTACCCAATAGAAATACACAAGAGATTATTCGGTATTTCAAACAATTTCCACGACATATACGGAACGCAGTACGTTTTATATGTATGGATATGTCGCTCCAGTTTAAAAGCGTAGTTAAAGAGGTATTTCCTAAAGCTGCCATTATTGCCGATAGATTTCATATTTACCGTCTAGTTGAATGGGCAATGGAACGCGTTAGGAAAGCCGAACAACACTATTTAGCAGGCGTTAGCCGTATGTTTAAGGCTAACAAGCGCATCTTACAAAAGCCATTCGAAAAACTAACCGAGAATGAGTTTATTAAGTTGCAAGCCATGCTACGCTATTCGGAAAACCTACGTCACGCTTATGCCCTAAAACACGCTTTTACAAAGGTAATTAAGTTTTGGTACTTACCAGATATTAATTGGTCGTTAGATGCGTGGCTAGACCTAGTATGGGAATCCAATCTAACTGAGTTTAAAAGCATTTTAAGGAGCTTTAACTGGTGGCGAGATGAGATAGTAAACGCTCTACAATACAAGTATTCCAACGGCTTTACAGAGGGATGTAACAACAAGATAAAAGTGCTGAAACGGTTGTCTTATGGTCTAAAAAACTTTGATCGATTTCGTAACAGGATTTTGTTAATTAACGTTAAAGGAGGACACTCCGCTAACCGGAATGTCCTCCCACGATGTGCATAATTACTTTAGCACCCCAAAATTTGACAAAGAACCCACAAAAAAAGCCGGCCATCTGCCGACACACTCAAACTACCCACTATATATGTACTTTTAAGCTATGCACGCTGTTCCCAACATTGTACGAAATCCAAGAGGATTTTCTCACAGATTACATCTTCCGGTGTTGGTTTCATAAGAGCTACCATCATGTCACGGATATGCTTTGGCGTACGGAACTGCCCATTTTTACCAGATGTCTGGATTTTCCCCAGCATGTATTCATACAGGTCCCCCTGCATATCCTTATTTTCCAGATCATGGGTATACAAATCCTCTATGCCTGTAATTATCTCTTCCAGCATCTGGGGCGTAGGAATAATAAATGCTGCATCAGCCATGTATTTAGCAAATGCGGTCTCATTCTCCTCATGTTTCCCTTCCATATCAGGCACAGGAATCATCGTCCCGCTCCCATCAAAATCCGGCAAGTGTCCATACTTCATATTCTTAATAGCAGGGAATACAAAGGTACTCACAGTATGAAAAATTTCATCAGGATTCTTATCTTTGAATCGGCTCCACCGCATAGCCTGTCCTACAGGAGACTGCGGGAAAATATGATCCGCCGGAACTCCCATGATATTTTCAATCTTCTCGTTCTGTGTCTCTTTTACATCCAGTGAACGAATAAACATGAGATATGTAAGCTGTTCTATAACAGTGAGCGGATTGGTAATGCCACCTGCCCAAATCTTCGTCCAAATCTGGTCTACTTTATTCTTTACTTCACCTGTAATCATAGCATCCTCCATAGTAAGACAAGAAAACATCATTTGACTTATGAAATAAGGATGTTGTTTTCTTATCTGTAATTTATATTTATTTTACAAGTTTTAAATAAGAAAATCCAATGGACTCCCCTCTTAAATCTGCATTATTGGACTCAGTTTATCCATATGTTCACACTTAACATTAAGTAGCAGTATCTGCAAAATATTTATAAGGAAAAAATAATAACGTCTTTTACCTTCTCTCAACTCTAGTCACTCAACTCACAAATCCTTGTTTAATTAAATATTTTATCTTCATCAATAAATTCTTTCATGAATCGATGACCCCTCATTTCTTCGTATAATAGATACAGACACAATCCCATAAAGGAGGAAGATTTCATGAAGAAGACTATGCTTACTTTGGCGCTCTGTGCGCTTATGTCCGGGACTTCTGTGTTTGCGGCAAGTCCTCGGGATAATTTTTTCTGGCTGGGGCAGATCAATAAAGCTTCTGCGGTGATTAATACGGATGAAGGCCTTTTAACGCCTGCGGAGGGGAAGCATATCGCAGAGGGTATTGATAAGGTACTTCGAGATGGAAATCAGCCGGGTGCCGATCGTCCTCGGAATGTGATTCTGTTTGAACCTTATCTGATCCGTGCGGCGGGGCCTGAGGTGACGAAGATCCATGCGGGCCGATCTTCTCAGGATATGCTTTCTACGGTGGGCATCATGGAGCAGAGGGAGCATATCATGAAGCTGGCAGAGGCGCTGAATGATGTGGAGCGTACTCTCATCCGTCTGGCAGAGGAAAATAAGGACACGATGATTCCTAATTATACGAATGGCGTGGCTGCTCAGCCGAACAGTCTTGCTCATTATCTCCTCGCTTATGCAAATGCATTCAACAGGGACAGCCAGCGTCTGCAGGAGTATTATGTGCGTCTGAACCGTTCACCGATGGGAGCCATGGTGCTGAATGGGACAGGCTGGCCACTGGATCGGGACCGGATGGCATCCTATCTTGGTTTTGATGATATCGCCTATAATACTTATGATGCAGGACAGATTTTCACGCAGGAAGCGCCTATCGAGACAGGGGGTATCACGAATGTGATTGCCATCCATACGACGAGCTTCATTGAGGAAATCATGCAGCAGTACGCTCAGCCGGATCCCTGGATCCTTCTGAAGGAAGGCGGCGGAAATACTTACGTTTCTTCTGCCATGCCGCAGAAGAGGAATCCCGGTATTTTAAATAAATGCCGCACCGATGCTTCCACTCTCCTTGGCCTTTCTGTAGAGGCGGCTTTCCGTTCTCATAACATCCCGGCAGGTATGGCCGATGGACGCTTAAATGGAAAGAATGATATCATCCCCCATGCTACCAGTGTGATGAAGCAGCTGGATCAGATTCTGAATAATCTGGTCATCAAGCCGGAACGCAGTCTGGAAGAATTGAACAGAGACTGGACTTCCTCTCAGGAAATCGCTGACCAGCTGATGAAGAATTACGGTATTCCTTTCCGTGTAGGCCATCACTTCGCTTCCGATATCGTGACCTATGCAAGGAACAACCACATCGCTCCTTCCGATTTCTCCTATGAAAAGGCAAAGGAAATCTACGGGGAATCAGTGAAAGAGGTAGTCAGGGAAGATCCTTCCATCCCTTCTACCTTACCTATGAGTGAAGAGGAATGGAAGAATGTAAAAGACCCTGTCGCCATCGTCCATAGCAGAGCCGTCAAAGGCGGCCCTCAGCCTGCTGAGCTGGATAAGATGATTGAAATGGCAAAACAGGATCTGGCAAATAATGAAAATTGGGTAGCTGGAAGAAAATCTCAACTGAAAAAAGCGGAGAAAAAGCTGAATAGTGATTTTGACCGGCTTCTGGCAAAGTGAAGAGCAAGCAATTCACTCAGATGCCAGCAGTATGTGAAAGATGAGAGGTCACAGTGAAGAGAGTTAAGAGAAGGTGACGGCTCTGCCGCCGAGTATATAATTGCCCTGTACCGACACTTTCATGTGGGCTTTCTGAAAAGCCGTACTATGTTATAGTACCGTCGCCCGTAAAGATTGATAAGAAATCTATAAGGACTTTACGACTTTCTTTCAATTCTCGAAACTTATTTTTCTGCACAAAAAAGAGAGTAACAAAATGTCAACACATTTTGTTACTCTCTTTTTCATTATAATCCGCAGGCGGACCAGCCGCATTCATTGCAGGTGGAGCAGTGGCCTTCTACGTGCACGTTATGGGAGTGGCACTTCGGGCATGCTGGACCCTGGTAGGTTTCTTCAGCTTTTTCTACTTTGGTTTCTACTTTCTTGACTTCTGCTTTTGCTTCTGTCTTATTTTCGTTTTCGTCGACGCCAAGGATGTTGCCGCGGCGGCAGCCGTCACGGAATACGGTGATGCCTTTGCAGCCGCTTTCCCAGGCAGCGAGGTAGATCTTGTAGATGTCTTCCGGGGTTGCCTTGTTTCTCAGGTTGACTGTGCTGGAGATGGAGTTGTCCACGTATTTCTGCATAGCAGCCTGAAGTCTGACTCTGTTCATGTAAGGAACTTCATGGCTTTCGATGACCCATGGGAAGCGGGCTCTGATTTCATCGTCAGAAAGGGTGAGCGGAAGATTGTGGTATTCGAGAAGGTCTTTGATGCTGTGTGCATAGACTCTAAATTTGCCATGAACGTCTTCCATTTTGTGTGTGGTGCGTTCGTAGGAAATCTTGTAGAGCGGTTCGCATCCGCCGGAGTAGCTGCCCATGAGGAGGGAGATGGTACCGGTTGGAGCGATGGCGAGAAGAGTGCCGTTTCTGAGACCGTTTTTACGGATGTCTTCGTAAAGTTCTGGATCCAGTTTCTTGACCATCTGGATGACCGGGGATTTGTCGGTAGCTTCGAAGCGGTATTTGCCGAAGGTGCCCTTTACTTTTGCTCTGTCGCAGGAAGAACGGAGCGCGGTGAGGAGCATGGTCTTCATGACTTTTTCCATGAACTGGTTGGCTTCTCTGGAACCGTAGGTGAGTTTCATGGCAACGAGAGCATCCGCTACGCCGAAGAGGCCAAGGCCCAGGGATCTCCAGTCGTCGATGCAAGTTCTGTTTTCATCGAGAGGCTGGGTTTCATAGCCGTAGTCTACGATTTCATCAAGAGCGGTGATGCCGTCGTATACTACCTTCTTGAATCTTTCTTCGTTGAATTTCGGCTTGTCGCTGAATTTGTCGTCAATCATGGTGTAAAGGTTGACGCTGCCCAGGTTGCATGCGTTGTATGCATTGCCGCCGAATTCGCCGCAGGGATTGGTAATTTCGATGTTGTATTCATCATAGCCTGCAAGGAGATGGTCCTTGTTGAGGCGGTCTACGAAGAGAGCGCCCGGGTCGCCCCAGTCCCACTGGGTTTCGCAGTATTCCATGAAGAAGTCACGGGCACGAATGGTTTTTTCAATGACTTCGCCGGTGGCTTTCACTTCATAACGGAGGGTGTATTCCTTGTCATTTCTGACGGCTTCCATAAATTCGTCGGTGAAAAGGATACTGATATTCATGGAAGAGAGTTTCTGCTGGTTCTGTTTGATGTGAAGGAATTCATAGATATCCGGATGGCTGCAGTTCAGCCCTACCATCATGGCGCCGCGACGGCCGTTCTGGCTGATGACTTCACCGGTGACGTTGAAGATGTTAAGGAAAGAAACAGCGCCAGTAGATGTGCGGGCTACGTTTCTGACTTCACTTCCTTTTGGACGGAGGTTGGAAATATTGATACCGATACCGCCGCCGTAGGAGAAGATACGGGCGATTTCATAGTTGGAACGGAAAATGGATTCCAGATTATCTTCCGGGGATGGAAGGATGTAGCAGTTGGACATGGACACCTTGAATTTGCCCTTGGCACCTGCTGCATAAAGCGCACGGCCTGCCGGACAGAATTCTGTCTCTTCCAGATATCCTCTCACTCTCTTCCTCAGCTCCGGATCAAAAACGGAGCTCACACGGTCCATAAACTGTTCTGGAGAAGTTTCTCCTTTATGATAATATTTTTCTCTTAATATGCCTTGGCTGATTGGATTTTCATACCAGTGTTTCATGATGAATGACCTCGTTTCGCATTGGTGTTTTTGTTTACGTGCCTATGGTAACACATACAAGCTATTGCGTCAAATGAAATAAAGTAATACAAAATGTTGTAATAATAATAGATTATCGAAATTGTACGATATTATCGGATATTCTCACCGGTTTCTCAAAATGCAGGAATTTATCGTGTGAAAGAAATTTGTTTTTTATTGTCATATTCTTTTCTTTTTCTTAAGAAAAAGAAAAGAATATGACAGAGTTGAGAGTTGAGCGCAGGGAGTTGAGAGAAGGTTGTAAAGACTTTATAGTTTGTAATTATGAAGCCTATTGGATAAAGGGAAGAAGACCGCTGGTGCGAACATCGTTACAAACTGAACCCCTTTCTCCTCGACATTCTGTCGAGGTACTTCCCCCGAATGAGAATCACTTTGTAATTCTCATAGTTCGGCGTTCACTATAATTCATGCGTCGCTTTGCTCCTTTGAATCATGTTCACGCTCTCCTGGGGGCAGCGAGATACGGTCATCCCGCGAGACCTCAAAAAGCAGAGTTGAGATTTGAGTTACGAGAGTTGAGCGGTTGTTGTAAAGACTTTATAGTTTGTAATTATGAAGCCTGTTCGGATAACGGCGCGAGACTTCAGCCTAACATAGTGCGGTTGTCCCCTATCCCCGTGTCTCCCGACACGGTACTTCCTCACCACCTGAGACATACTCTCCACTGTCCTTTATCTTCGAACGAGATTTATGGAGAAGCGTGTCACTCGATTCTCAGTCGCTGATCAGCTCCTTGCGAGTCGGTTCCCTTGCCACCCCGGAAGGGGAAGCCACATTAAGAAGGCGGCTTCGCCGAAAGTATAAAAAGCCTCTGAATCAAACGATTCAGAGGCTTTTCTTTATTAGCTGTAAAAAAATTGACGTTTTTTCACATTCTCTCAACTCTCATAACTCAAATCGGGGCTCTTTAAAAGGTGTATTATTTCACTGCCCTTTGTCATACTTTCTTATGTCCTACGTCCTGGGCTTTGACGTGGCCGAGGTAGATGTTTCCTATGATCCAGGCTACGTAGTCGTCTATGGGGACGGGGACGGTGCGCATGCCTTTTGGGATGAGGCGGGAGAGGCCTTTGGCGGGGTGGTCTTTCCAGTACCATTGTTCTCCCATTTCGGTGGTGTATTTTTCGTCTACGAGGATGACGGGGATGTTTTTTCCCAATTTTTTAAGAAGTTTTTCACTTCTTTCTTTCATGATTTCATGTCTTGTGCCATTTCCCATGATGAAGGCTCTGGGATCGTGACGAATGATGAAACCGGTGATTTCTTTTTCGTAGTCTTCGGTACGGATGACTTTCTTTCCTACGAGGGATCCATCATCTTCAACGATGGCACAGCCTGTTTTATCTTTTCCAGGGTCTATGGCGATGATCATGATGCACTCCTTTTGGAGACCTGGATGTCGATGAGAAGGGGTCCCTGGGTGTAGATGTCTTTCTTGGCGGTGACTGTAATATCTGCATTTCCGCCCAATGCTCTGACCTGCTGGATGATGTCGATGAGTTCCTGTCCTTCAAGGACGCCAACGTTTCCTGTGATTGGGTCTGGAAGGATGCCTTTGCCCTGGGCGTAATGGTTGAGGTCTTTGAGGAAGCGGAGTACTTTCATTTCATTGTTTTTGACGTCTTTATATCCGTCGAGATTCCCTTCGAAGATGGTGTCGCCTTTATGGAAGATGAGGGCATTGTCATGGATGTCGAAATCGACGATGAGTCTTTCACCCCGGATGAGGTTCTGGGCGGCTACGATGCGGATGAGTTTCTTATGTTCAGAACCAGTGAGTCTTTCGACAGCCTGATTGAAGTCCGCCTGGGTGGTGGTGACGAGGCTGACGTTTTCATCGGTGATATTCATCTGCTGTTTCAGCATGTTGTTGATGTCGTTCATGATGCTGTCCAGCACGTTGACTGCCTGGTCATGGCTCATGTTGTCGTCTACGGTGACAGTGGTGAGTATCTGGCCTGCCTGGAGGACTACCTGTCCTTCGCGGAGGGCGTAAATGTTCCGGATGAGGAATGCTTTTTCCTGATTGAGGTTTTTAATATTGTCATTCAGTTCATTCTTCGTCTTTTCCAGTTCTTTGATTTCAGCGGCTGATTTTTCTACGCCCGCCTGAGCTTCATCATAGGCCTGCTGCACGTTGTAGAGTTCCTGCTGCATGTAGACCCGCTGGCTTTCTACCCGGTCCAGTTCTTTCGATGTTTCTTCAGATTTTCTTGTGACTTCTTCGTATTCTTTATTTCTGGCTTCCAGCTGAAGTTTTCCTTTTTCCAGTTCTCTGTTTTTGACGATGATTTCATCATTCAGATCTTTCATCTGTGCCTGTAGTTTGGAGAGACCGAAGAGAGCCACTCGTACGTTTTCATTCACCACCGCCATGACAGCTACAGTGGAGAAGGAAATCAGGACGCCAGAAATGATGGTAACTACTACTGATGTATATTTAGGCCGAAGTCCAAACAGGGTCATTCTTTTTTTACCCACTTTGGAGCCGATGCGGTCACCAAGGAATGCAATGACGCCGCCCATCACGATGAGGACAAACAGTATGGCAGCCCCTATGAACATGGCAATCTTCCTTTCTTGAATAAATTTGCAAAATACGTTCTTTTTAATTATACCCTGTTTGATGGGTATCTGCCACTGGGCATATGCCGCAGGCAGATGATAGAGTTAAGAGTTGAGCGCAGAGAGTTGAGATAAGGTTTAAAATATTCATAATTTTTATTTTTTAGCCAATACGGTCATCCCGCGAGGCCATTTGCGTCTCATAGTGCGGTTTTCCCCTATCCCCGTGTCGTCCCGACACGGTACTTCCCCCCCGGCTGAGAATCTGCTCCGCCGATTCTATATGGAAGCGATTCACTATGATTATCATGTCGCCTTTCAGGCTCGTGATAATCATGTTCACTGCTTCCATGGGGGAAGCCACATTAAGGAGGCGGCTTCGCCGAAAGCATGAAATTTAAAAACCTGACGTTTTTTACCTTCGCTCATGGCTCATCGCTTACAGCTCTTCACTCCATACAAAAACTCCTCTGAATCAGTTTTGATTCAGAGGAGTTTATTTGGAAAAAAATCTGACGATTTTCCACTGTTCATCGCTCATGGCTCATCGCTCAAGTCCCTCCGAGGCTTATTTATCCACCCGATGGATGAGGATGCAACCTGTGACGAGGGCTATGGCGTTTGGAAGCCATACTGCTACGAATGGGGAGAGGACGTTTCCTTTGCCCAAAGCTTCAAGGAAGGTCATGATGGCGTAGTAGAGGAAGATGATGATGACGGAGAGTCCGAATCCGATGGAGGAGGAGGATCTCTGTTTCTGTACGCCTAAGGGGGCCCCTACGATAGCGAAGACGAAGCTGGCCATTGGGAGGGAGAATCTGCGGTAGACTTCCATCATGATGGGAGCGGTGTCTGCGTGGGCCGCTGCGTAGGCTTTCTTTGTGAGAAGAAGTTCACGGATGGTCATTTCATCGTAGTTCTTCTTTTCTTTTGGAATGTCTTCCGGTGCCTGTGCGTATGGGATGGCCTGACGGTCGAAGTGCATCATTCTTTCTACGCCGTCGCCGGTGAGGTCATACATGACGCCGTCGGTCATTATCCATGTGCCGTCTTTCCAGACAGCTTTCGGAGCGTTTTCCACTCTGGTGACTTCTTCGTTCTGGAATTCCTGGATGGTGATGTTTTCCAGTTCTTTTGTCTGAGGGTTATACCGTCTTGCATAGAGCAGATGGGTGATTTTTCCGTTCTGCACGTCTCGTACGACTACATGGTCCGTAGCGCCGGGATTGAAGTTTTTCCGGATTTCTGTATTCAGGACGTAGTCGTATTCCCTGTTGGTCCAAGGGACCACGTATTCATTGAATGCTACAGCGCAGAGGCTGATGAGGAATGAAAGGATGAATACGGGGGTGGCCAGCCGGAGGAAGCTCTGTCCGGAGGAACGCATGACGATGAGTTCGCTGGAGCCGGAGAGTCTGGAGAAGCACATGAGGGATCCCAGAAGGACGGCCATGGGGAATGTGTAGACTACGATCCGCGGCAGTGCGAGGATGAAGATTTTGAGGGCAGCCACCGGGGATGCGCCGTATTTGGTTACGTAGCTGGCAATCTTTAAGAGAGTATCAGCTCCAAGGAAGATGGCGGTGAAGGCAGCCACTCCGAATAAGAAAGGAGCCAGAAATTCATTCAGTATATATTTGTCCAATATTCTCATCTGAATTTCCCTCCCATTTTTGTTACATCAATCATAAACTGAAGTTTTCTCCCAGGTAGAATTTCTTTGCCACCGGATTGACGGCAATTTCATTGGCTTTCCCTTCGAGAAGGATTTTCCCTTCGGAAAGGATGTAGGCTTTGTCCACGATGCGGAGGGTTTCCCGCACATTGTGGTCGGTGATAAGGATGCCGATGCCTCTTGTTTTCAGATGCTGTACGACGCTCTGGATGTCTTCGACAGCCAGAGGATCGACGCCGGCAAATGGTTCATCGAGAAGGATGAAGGACGGATCCAGGGTGAGTGAACGGGCGATTTCCACGCGCCGTCTTTCGCCGCCGGAAAGGGCATCCCCTCTGGTGTTTCTGACATGGGTGATGTGAAATTCTTCCAGAAGGTCTTCGGCTTTCTTTATTTTTTCTTCTTCCGTCAGGTCTTTTCTGGTTTCCAGAAGGGACATGAGGTTTTCCCAGACTGTCATTTTACGGAAGACGGAGGCTTCCTGCGGAAGGTAGCCGATGCCGAACTGGTGTCTTCTGTAAATAGGCATGCCGGTGAGGGAGGTGCCGTCTACTGTGACGTCTCCTTCGTCTGGCTGGATGATACCTACAATCATGTAGAAGGTGGTGGTTTTCCCGGCGCCGTTCGGTCCGAGGAGGCCGACGATGGTGCCCTGTTCCACTTCTACATTGACATGATCTACTACTGTTCTTTCTCCGTAGCGTTTGATCAGGTTATGTGTTTCTATCTTCATTTTCCACCTTTAGTTTCTAAGGGAGCTCCTGCTTCTTCCGGTCTTCCTGCAATGGGAGTGGATGCGGTGACCGGTCCCTGGGGCGCGCTTTCGCCAGAGCCGTTTCCGCCTTCTCCTGTGCTTCCTGTATTTCCTGTATTGGTAATGACGATGGTGCTTCGTCCTGTGGTTTCTACGATTTTGTCACTGTCCCGGAGAACCAGTTCAGGGCCGGTGAAGGTGTTGCCATTCTGTTCGACGAAAGCGTTTCCGGTGAGGACAAGTTTTCCGTCGGTGCCATTGGTGCCTGTTCTGGTATAGATGGCTTCATCACCGTAGCCTTTGGCATTGTGAAGGTTGCTGGTAAGGTTGACGCCGCCGGTAGCCACGATTTTGATCTGCTTCATATTTCCTTCAATATGAGGCGCTTCGAGGATGCCGTCTGGAGATTCGAGATATCCGTTTCCTTCAATCTTTCCAAAGCCGGTGTCTGAATTATACATCACGTCGTCCCCTTTGAGGGTACGGTTTTCGGCGCCGTCGTGGAAATAGACATTTCCCATGCCTCTGGCAGTCTTATCTTCATAGAGGTAAAGTTTATCTGCCTGAAGGGTGGTGGCATCTTTTTCATAATGTACATTGCCTTCGAGGAATGCGCTCCGGTTTTCGAAATGGTATTCGCCCCGGTTACCTGTGATGGTAGCGCCCTGGTTGGCATGGATCACTACGGAACCTTCGGCGGTGACTGTCTTCGTCTGGCCGTCATAGGTCAGTACGTCTGCCGTAATATCGTCGGCCATGGCAGTTCCCACAGCGCCGAGAGAAATTGCAAGCGCCGCTAATGCTCTATAAAAAGTTTTCACTCTGCATCCTCCTTGTCGGTCAGCTTTGCATGGCCTTTGGCCGTAACCTTTTCAATCACTCTGTCTGCATTAAAGCTGTCTGCAGTGAGTATTTTTCCATCTTTGACTGCTTTGAACGGCTTGTCAGTGGAAAGGACATCCTTCCCGCCGTCATATGTGAGATTCTCTGCATTGAGAGTATCGCCGTCACCGGTTTTTCCTTCTACATTTCCTTCCATGTAGACGGTTTTGGCTTTTCTGTCAATCCGCCCTTTATCGCCGGAGATGTGGAATTCTTTGCCGTCTTTGGCAAAGTACCCTTCTACACCGTTCATGGTGACGATGTTCTTGTCAGCGCTGACTGCTGCATGGGCGGCCTTCAGGCGCCATATGATTTTCCCGTCCTTGCTTTCTTTCAGGTCCATGTTGTCAAATTCCATAGCTGCTGAAGAAGAGGAGGCCTTATTCATGTCGGCATGATCATCTTTGAAGAGGAAATAGATGCCAAGAGCGATGAGGAACACCACTGCGGCTATCAGCATGGTTTTCTGATTGCGTTTCATGCCTTTCCTCCTTTTGTTTCATTCCAGTTCTCATCCATGCCGGATGCGAATTTTTTCTTTTCTTCATCACTGAGGGAATTGTACATATCGATTCTTCCCGGCCTTGTCCAGAACAGATGCTGGAACCAGAGCCAGTCTTCCGGATGTTCTTTGATGAAATCTTCGATCACTGTGGCCATCTTCTGGGAATTCACAAGAAGGTCCCTCTCCTTGTCTCCTGTTTCTTCATAGTAGAAATGTTTCCCTACGCAGATGGTATGCCCTTTCCTGCCTTTATTTCTTGTAATGAAAATAGGAAGGATGGGGGCTTTGAATTTCCGGGCAAATACTGCCGGCCCCTGAGGGAAGGAGAATACCCGGTTCATGAAGAGTACAGGGACTCCTGCCTTGTCTCCATCTTTATCGGAAAGGAAACCGAGGATGTGGTTCTTTTTCATGGAACGGGCAGCGGCAATCATTTCATAACCGCCGGTGCCGGTGAGAAAAATATGCTGTCCCGACATGGCACGGTATTCATTGATGAGCTTCATGAGCACATCATCTGCCTGTTTTTTGCCGATAGCTGATTCGTCATATCCATGAAGAGCAAGGCCTGCGCCCAGCCATTCCCAGTTTCCCATGTGAGCGGTAAGACCCACGATTCCTTTTTTCTCTTTGTAAGCGGCTTCCAGATATTCGGGATGATCGATTTTTACATAATTATCGATATGATCTTTCTCTTTGCAGAGACGGGGCATGTAGAGCATTTCCATAACCGACATGCCTATATTCTGGTACACCTTCTGGAGTAGGGCTTCCGCTTTTTCAGAAGAGACAGAAAGACCGGTCATGATCTGCTGTATGCCTCGTTTTTTCTGTTTTGCTATGCGGTTCATGATGAAGGGACCGAGGAAACGCCCTATGTCCAGGATGCGGTCATAGGACATAGAGCAGATGAGTCTGCTGATGCCCCGGAGAATCCCGTAACGTACATTGAATGACATGGCTTCTCTTCTTTCTGAAATGATTACTGTAATACTTTATCGCTACCTTCATAAGACCGGACAGCTTCTTCCCACCGTCCCTGGTCTTTCAGGATCTTTTCAATAAATTCTCTGGCTGCACCCCTGCCGCCTTTTGCTTTCGTGACGAAGGATGCTGCCTTCTTTACTTCTTCTGCCCCATCTTTCGGGGAGGCAGAAAATCCCACTCTATGGATGAGGGGCAGATCATTGAGGTCATCTCCCATATAGGCTGCTTCCTCCCAGGTGAGATGATAATGATCCAGCAATTCTTCCATGGCTTCCACCTTATTGGAGATGCCCATGAAGTTGAAATCAAGAGAGAGTTCATCTGCTCTTTTGCTGACTGGGTCAGAGACTCTTCCTGTAATGAAACCGACCACATAGCCCAGCCGTTCTGCACAGGCTATGCCAAGGCCGTCTTTTGCATTAAATAATTTTACCGTCTCTTCCGTGCCGATGACAAGAGTCCCATTGGTAAGGGTACCGTCTACGTCGAAAGCAATGAGCTTTACTTTGCTCGCATTTCCCATTACATGACCCCCTGCTTCAGAAGGTCGGTAAGATGGACCATACCGATGGCCTTTCCATCCTCATCCACAATAGGAAGGACAGTGATGGGATGGGGCTGATGCTGTTCCATGATATGGAGAGCTTCTGCCGCCAGTTTATCCTTAGTGATCACCTGAGGCTTCATGGTCATCACTTCTGCTACCGGACGGGACAGGAAATCGACACCTGTCTTGAGGCCTCTACGTACATCCCCATCTGTCATAAGGCCTTTCAGCATGCCCTTATCATCGACGGCCGATACGGCGCCAAGACCTTTATCGGTCATCACAAAGAGCGCATCTTTGACGGAAGCATTTTCAGAGATGAGAGGATTCTCTTCACCTTTATGCATTACCATTTCCACAGTAAGGAGAAGTTTCTTCCCAAGGGAACCACCCGGATGGAATACTGCAAATTTATCAGCAGTAAAATGGTGCATTTCCATAAGACATACAGCGAGAGCATCCCCCAGAGCCAGTGCGGCAGTGGTAGAGCTAGTCGGCGCCAGATTCAGTATATCTGCTTCCCTTTCGACCCCTGCATCCAGTACGGCATCTGCATTCCTTGCCAGTGTAGAATCGGTATCACCGACGACTGCAATGAGTTTGGCACCGATTCTTTTCAGAGATGGAAGAATATTCAGGATTTCTCTTGTCTCCCCGCTATTGGAATACGCAATGACTACATCATCTTCTGTGACCATACCGAGGTCTCCGTGAATCCCTTCTGCCGGGTGAAGGAAGAAGGAAGGCGTGCCCGTACTTGCCATGGTGGCAGAAATCTTGCTTGCAATATGACCCGATTTCCCCATGCCGGTCAATACGGCGCGTCCTTTCGCATCATAGATCAAATGAACAGCTTTCTCGAACTGATCATCCAGTTTATCTACCAAAGATACTACTGCTGCTGCTTCATCACGAAGCACTCTTGATGCTGTTTCAATGACCGCCATATGTCCTCCCGTAATCGTAAATGAAATGATTTAATTTATTATTATTATACAATACTTTTTTGATGAAATGTATATATCACTATCGGTGCTGACGACTTAAATAAACTATATGCACCCCTTCATGCATCCGCCTGAAGAAGACATGAGGAATATCTCCCTTTTCCGAGCTTTTTCTGGCATGCATTTACGTAAGCGGTACGCACTGTGTCAGCACCCCTGTGTCTTCGCCCGGTTTATTCTCCTCTGACAAGTCCCTTTTCTTTGTCTTTTCTTACGATGTCATTGATGGCGATGAGGTCTTTCAGGAGATCTTCGAGGGAAGAGAGGTAGAGCATGTTGGAGGAGTCGGAGAGACCTTCTGGCGGATTGTCGTGGACTTCCATGAAGAAGCCGTCTACGCCGGAGGCTGCTGCTGCTCTTGCCAGATATGGGATGAATTCTCTCTGTCCGCCAGTGGAGGTGCCCATGCCGCCAGGGAGTTGTACGCTGTGAGTGGCATCATAAATGACCGGATAGCCGAACTGGCGCATGATAGGGAAGGAACGCATGTCAACCACCAGGTTGTGATAGCCGAAGGATGCCCCTCTTTCAGTAACTGCCAGGTTCGGATTGTTAGCTTCTTCCATTTTTTTGATAACATTCTTCATGTCTTCCGGTGCCATAAACTGGCCTTTCTTTACATTGACCGGAATGCCTGTCTTGGCTGCGCCGTAAACAAGATCAGTCTGGCGGCAGAGGAAAGCAGGGATCTGGATCATGTCCAGCACTTTGGAAGCTGCTGGAAGCTGGGTGACGTCATGGACGTCGGAGAGAACCGGTACGCCCAGTTCTTTCTTGATGGAAGCAAGAATTTCCAGACCCTTTTCCAATCCCGGTCCGCGGAAGGAATTGAAGGAGGAACGGTTTGCCTTGTCATAGGATGCTTTGAAGATGTACTGTACACCGAGACGTTCGCAGATTTTCTTGATTTCCCGGCCAATCATGAGAGTGCGGTCATATCCTTCAATGACGCATGGGCCAGCAATGAGAAAGAGTTTGCTTCCGTCGATGGTGAGATTTCCTACCTGAATTGTTTTCATAATGGATTCCTTTCAAATAATTCATTGGCTTTCTTCAGATCTGCTTCTGTGTCAATGCCGATATCTTCTGTATCTACTTTAATCACGCCAATTTTGTAACCCATTTCCAGTGCCCGGAGCTGTTCGAGAGATTCCGTCTTTTCCAGCGGTGTCTGTGCCATTTTGGCATAGGCGAGGAGGAAATCTCTCCGGTATGCATAAATGCCTACGTGCTTCAAAGGCGGGTTTGCAAAATCATGGCGGGGATAAGGGATGAGGGAACGGGAGAAGTAAAGAGCTTCACCTTTCTGATTGACTACCACTTTCACCGCAGAGGCATCTTCGTATTCGTCTTCGTGAAGAGGAGTAGCAACCGTCGCCATACAGAGGTCTTCATGATCCATAAGGTCTCTGGCAAGGCCGTCGATGACGTCTGGATCAATGAACGGTTCATCACCCTGTACATTGACAATGATGTCATAGTCCGAAAGGTTTGCTGCTACTTCTGCCAGCCGGTCAGTGCCGGTGGGATGGTCAGGAGAAGTCATGACGACTTTTCCGCCAAAGCTTTTCACTTCCGCTTCAATAGATTCATGATCGGTGGCTACGATAACGGTGTCTGGTATTTTTGCCAGAAGGGCTCTTTCGTAGACCCGGTGAACCAGAGTTTCTCCCGCTATCATACGAAGCGGCTTGCCCGGAAGACGGGTAGACGCATAGCGGGAAGGAATAATGCAGGCAACTTTCATTTTAAATCCTCCCATTGTTTTTCCAGAGGCTCCATGCCATCTGGAAAAGTCATTTCTATTTCCAATACATAAAAGGGCACGGAAGAATTTTCGATGCTCTTTAAATTCATCATTTTGACCGCATCTTTTTCAGTCATTACAATCATGTCTGCCTTGTAGCCCGCAGCCTCTGATTCTGCATTTCTCACATCTTCATCGCTGTAGCTGTAGTGGTCGTCAAAAGCCATTTCACCGGTAAGGAAAAGGCCGCAGCTTCTGGCAGTATCTGCAAAAGCATCAGGATTTCCGATGCCCGACATAAGGAAAGCTCTCTTTCCAGAGAATTCTTTCAGATCTCCTTCATGCTGCCTTTTTTTCCACTTTTCATAGGAAACGATGCGGGCTGGACTGTGGCAGGATGAAATCACCGGCACCGCTGGTGCGATGGCTTTCAGTGTTTCTCTGATTTCCTCCAGTTTTGCACTATCCACCTGATTGCTCTTTGTCAGGATGAACAGATGGGCTCTGGAAAGGGCATCAAGCGGCTCCCGGAGGAGACCTCTTGGAAGGCCGTGACCGTAGCCGAAGGGGTTAGTGGCGTCCAGAAGGACGATGTCTCTCGCCCTCTTCAGTTTCCAGTACTGAAAACCGTCATCCATGAGAAGGATGTCAGCGCCAAGGTCTTTTGCAATGGCGGCAGAGCGGAGCCGGTTCTTCCCCACCAGTACAGGAACAGCAGGAAGTTTCAGCGCCATCATGTAAGGTTCATCCCCTGCCATCTGCTGAGTGACAAGGATGTTCTTCCCATCAGAGACCACGCCTCCTGCTTTTTCAAGGCCGCTTCTGTATCCCCGGCTGATGATGGCCGGTTTCCATCCTGCTTTCATAAGAAGTTCAGCAATGGCAATGATGCAGGGGGTTTTTCCCGTGCCTCCCGCGGTGATATTGCCGACGGAAATCACAGGAATTCCTGCATCTTCTGCGTTGTTTATACCTTCTTCTCTCCGTTTTTTCACCTGAGAGAAGTATACTTTTTCCAGTTTTTCCAGAAAGGAAAGGACGATTTTATCCTTCCCTTTCGGATGGGGATTTTTCATGAGATTGGCTGCGTAAGATTCAAGACTCATTTTTTTCCCTCAATTTAATACCATATTCTTTTACCAGTTCTTTGAAGGCTTCAATATTGCGGTTAGTGGCGCCCTGATTTTCATGAACCACTTCCAGCGCAGCCTCACCCATTTCCTTCATCTTTTCCGGATGGTCGAGAAGATCCAGGAGCACTTTCTCGAAAGCTCTTTCATCTGGAGCCATGAGGCAGACTCCTCTTTCAGAGAGAAGTTCAAAGATTTCCTGGAAATTGAACATGTGAGGTCCTACGATAACCGGTTTACCGTGAGCTGCCGGTTCCAGGATGTTATGACCGCCCACTTTCACGAAGCTGCCGCCGACAAATACGACGTCTGCCAGACTGTAGAGCCGGCCCAGTTCGCCGATGGTATCAAGGATAACGATCTGTGCTGGCTTTCCATCATCTTCTTCCGTTCCCATTTTTGAACGTCGAAGGACGGTGAATCCCTGATGTTTGATCATGAATTTCACTGAGGATGCTCTGGTAATTTCCCGGACAGCCAGAAGGAGCCGGGCATCCGGGTATTTTTCCAGTACTTTTCCAAAGGCGTGAAGAATGATTTCTTCTTCACCTCCATGGGTGGAACCGGCTACAATGATGGGACCCTTTCCGTCGAACCGGAATTCTTTGCGGAGTTCCTTTCTTTCTTCTTCCGAAACTTCCGCATAGGTCTGGTCGTATTTCGTGTTTCCTGTGATGCTTACTCTTTCGGGGAGAGCACCCATGGAAATGATTCTTTCCCTGTCAATTTTGGACTGCATGCAGAATCTTAAAATCTGCAGGAGCATACGGGTGGTGAACCGTTTGATAAGAGAATAGCGCTTCATGGAGCGGGCACTGATTCTGCCGTTCATCATCATGACAGGAATCTTCCTCTTCCATGCCAGACGAAGGAAGTTGGGCCAAAGTTCTGTTTCAATAAGAATGATAGCTTTGGGGTTTACAATATTGACGATTCGTTCCGTAATGACTGGAAGGTCAAAAGGAAAGAAAATATGACCGTCTGCTTCGGGAATGATCCGCTGTGCCATGCGGTGACCGGTAGCGGTAACTACAGAAACAACCACCATTTCTTCTGGATATTTCTTCTTTAGTTCTCTCACAATCGGGCTGGCAGCTACCACTTCACCAACCGAAGCGGCATGCACCCATATGGCATTATGATAGGCGATCTGAAGAAGGGTAGGCGTCGGCATAATGCCTGCACTCTGCTTCAAGCGGTCATAGAAGCCTTCTTCAAAAACAAGGCGGTATATGAGGATGGGAATCTGAAGTATCCAGTAGGCCACCAGACAGATATTGTAAAACCAGTACAATGGAGTCTCTCCTTTTGAGTATAACTTGAGAGGATTATTCTTCCCTCTCCTCTTCATCTACTTTCATGCTCATGGTGTAAAGGTCGTAGTACAGTCCGCCTTTTTCCATCAGTTCGTTATGGGTGCCCTTTTCTGCAATCACACCATTATTCAGGACAAGGATCTGGTCTGCATTCTTAATGGTGGAAAGGCGATGGGCGATGACGAAGGAAGTACGGCCGATCATGAGATGATCCAGTGCGTCCTGTACAATTTTTTCGCTTTCTGTATCGAGAGCGGAAGTCGCTTCGTCGAGAATGAGAATTTTCGGATTTTTAAGAATCGCTCTTGCAATGGCGATACGCTGTCGCTGACCGCCGGAAAGAATGAGACCTCTGTCCCCTACTCTCGTATCAATACCATTGGGCAGTTCTTTAATAAATTTCTCAGCATTAGCCGCTCTGATAGCTGCCCATACTTCATCGTCAGAAGCATCAAGACGGCCGTAGAGCACGTTATCTTTGATAGATGTATTAAACAGCAGGGTATCCTGGGGAACAAGACCGATCTGATCACGAAGGGATCCCAAGGTGGCTTTCTGTATATTCACGCCGTCAATGTCAATTTCACCGCCGTCGATTTCATAAAATCGGGGAAGAAGGTTGGCAATAGTAGATTTTCCGGCTCCTGAAGGGCCAACAATCGCAATCGTTTCCCCCGGATTCGCCTCAAAGGTCAGATCAGTAAGTACAGGATGATCTTTCTCATAGGAAAACTGGACATGCTTCACACTGACTCTTCCGTCTGTCACCATCAGCTCCTTTTCATCTCCATGATCCTGATCCTCTTCTTCAACGTCTAGGATGTCGAACACACGATCTGCAGCTGCCAGAGACTTCTGGATATTGCCATAGCTGTCGGCAATACGTTTGATCGGATTCGCCAGATTAATGGCATAGATAAGAAAAGCGATGAGTTCACCGGCTGTCATAATACCATCAATAACCGATACGCCGCCATACCAGATAATGACCGTGATAGCAAGAGCTGCCAGGAATTCCACCACCGGAGTGAGCTGGCTCTGCTGACGGATGGACCGGACGGTAGCGCTGAAATTACGCTGATTGACTTTATTGAACCTTTCGGTTTCATAGTCACTTCTATTGAAACTGCGGATGATGCGGACTCCTGCAATGGTTTCCTGCAGCATAGCGGTCACGTCTGCCAGTCTTTCCTGCACGTTCCGTCCGGAAGAATGAAGTTTCTTCCCAAAGAACTTGATGGTAATCGATACGAGGGGTACGATGACAAGGCATAAAATGGTCAGTTTCCACTGCAGATAGATCATAGCCGCAAAGGAACCTATGAAAATGGCAGATTCCTGTACCAGCATAATGAAATCGGTAGTCATGGCCGTCTGAAGAGCATTGATATCGTTCGTCAGATTACTCATTATTTCCCCGGTCCTTCTCCGGTCAAAATAGGCAATCGGCAGTTTCTGGAGATGATCATACAGTTTATTTCTTAAATCCCTGATGACTGACTGGCCGATATAGCCCATGAGGTAACGATGCGCATAGGTGGTAGCGCCCCGGATGAAGAATACAACGATAATAGAAAAGATGATGATATAGAGCATCGTGAGATCTTTGTCTGCCAGCACCTGATCGATAACATCCTTGATAATCCAGGGTACATACAGATTGGTAGCAGACACTGCGATCATACAGAGTATGGATGCGAAGAGCCGCTTCAGATAGGGTGTAAGATATTTTAACAGCCTCTTGTAGCTGTTGAGTTTGCTTCTTTTATTTTCCATGAACAATTCCTGCAGTTTCTAATATAAGGTTGGCGACCCGATGGATGGCTCCGCCGGATCCCAGTGCTTTGCGTACTTCCTGTAGTGCTTCTATGTTTTTCTGTCTTTCTGATTCATCTTCTATCCATCTTCCTGCAATAGATACAATATTTTCTGAGTTGGCCTGATCCTGCAGCAGTTCAGGGGTGACTTCCTTATTGAGAAGAAGATTGGGAAGTCCTGCATATTTCACATGAACCAGCAGTTTGGCCAGATACCAGGTGATGGCAGATAATCTGTACACAAGTATGGTGGGAAGCTCCATGAGCGCTGTTTCCAAAGTAGCCGTGCCTGAGGACGCCACGCATACATCACAGATCCTCATGAGGTCATACTGATCCCCTTCGGTGATAGAAATGGAAAGATCCGTCTTTCCGATGATATCCAGCAGATAATCTTTGGGGATAGTGGATGCTCTTGGAATGAAAAACTGACAGTCCTTCTTCCTTGCAAGTTCTTCTGCCGCCTTCAGCATCAGGGGAAGGAGGGAGGAAACTTCGTTTTTTCTGCTTCCCGGCATGAGAAGAATCCTTTTCTTCTCTGGATCACCACCGAAATGATCCATCGCCTCTTCAAATGACATGGATGGCTTCACCGTATCTGCCAGCGGATGACCGACAAAAGTCACATTAGCCCCTGCTTTTTCATAAGCTTCTGCTTCAAAGGGAAAAATGGATGCCACTTCCGTCACATCCCGGACGATATTTTTCGCCCTCCCCTTATGCCATGCCCAGATGGTAGGCGCAATATAATACACCACCGGGATACCCAGTTCCTTCGCTGTATGGGCTAGTTTCATATTGAAACCAGGATAATCCACACATACCAGTACATCTGGTTTTTCCTTAATCATCGCCTCTTTCAGCATATCCCGGAGGCGGAAAAAGAAAGGAATATGTTTGATGATTTCCACCATTCCGATGATTCCCAGATTTTCAATATCATAAATGATGCGGACACCGTTTTTTCTCATATCCGCACCGCCCATACCGAAGATCTCTGCATCTGGCATGATTCTTCTGATTTCAGCCGCCACTCTGGCAGCGTGCATATCGCCGGATGCTTCACCGGCAGACATCATAATCTTCATAAGCTGTCCTGTTCTACTGCAAGAATAACCATACCTTTTTTATCGGCTTCCTTAATGACTTCTTCCTTTTCAGCAAAAAGAGTGTGGTACGCTTCAATGGCAAGAACGGCACATTTCCCTTCTTCCATGGAACGAAGGGTCTGAAGGCCCACTGCAGGCATATCGAAACGGACATCCTGAGATGGCTTTGCAGTCTTTACCACCACCGCACCCCCTCTTGCCAGTGCACCACCTCTCTTGATGCATGCATCAGTACCTTCTATAGCTTCAACTGCCATCACTGCCTGATCCTTCACCACTACCGTTTGTCCCAGATCCATAGCGCCGATGGCTTTGGCCGCCTTGAACCCAAACATCACATCAGCCATCTGAGCTTCCGTCGGTTTCTTCTTCGTGAAAACCTGCGGTCCTGGCATGAGAGGTTTCAGATACTTCGTCTGATCCAGCACATGGATACCGTCTTTTGCCAGTTCTTCCACAATAGCCAGTGTCACCGTATCATCTTTGAAATTCTGTTTACGCAGCCTGTTCAGCACTTTGAGTGCCCGGAGATCTGGAATGGGATGATTCTTGAAAAGCCACTCCTTCGTGACCTTCCCGATCATGGTAACTTCCCTGACCTCTTCACTCACCAGGGTCTTGATGACTTTATTCAACTTGAACGCACTGATATCATAGTACGAATCTGCCAATTCTTTGAGCCGTGGATCGATACCAGGAATGACTGCGATACAAACCACTCTGTATCCCTGAGCCTTTACCGCTTCCGTAAACTCTACTGGAAGGGTACCGATACCTGCCAGCAAACCGATTGTTTCCATAGGAACCTCCAACAACGTCAACTCTTTTTATTTTATCATTTATCCGCTAAATAATCATTACAGAGATGAGGTTTCAGAAAAAAAAATCTCTTTTATTTTATTATTTTATATATATGGTTGGCAAGAAGAAACTTAAAATATACTTTACTCAGAGTCAACAGCTTCCAAAAGAGCTGAGTATACTATTCATCAGCAGCACGGGCGAAGTGAATAAAGTACCTGCATTGACTTATTTAATTCGTCATCACCTCCAATGTAATCAAAAACCTCTGAATCAGCCGATTCAGAGGTTTTTCGTTTATCTACCCTTATTATCTATCCTGAGGAACCATGTCTTCTGCTTTGAGGGTTCCATTTTTTCTTCTTTCAGCATATTCAGCTGTAGCAGTGAAGAGAACATCACTGGAGCTATTGAGGGCGGTTTCACAGGCATCTTCGAGAACGGAAATGATGAAGCCTACACCTACTACCTGCATAGCGATGTCGTTACCGATACCGAAAGATGCGCAAGCTACCGGGATGAGGAGCAGGGAGCCGCCGGCTACGCCAGAAGTACCGCAGGCACCGACTGAGGAAACGATACAGAGCAGGAAGGCTGTCGGCAGGTCGATGGAGATTCCCAGAGTGTGAGCAGCTGCCAGAGCCAGCACGGAAATGGTGACAGAAGCACCGGACATATTGATTGTTGCACCAAGAGGGATGGAAATGGTATAAGTATCAGGGTTCAGTCCCAGTCTTTTACAGAGGGAAAGGTTTACTGGAATGTTAGCCGCAGAACTTCTGGTGAAGAATGCATAGACGCCGCTTTCTTTCAGGGTGGTGAAAATCAGCGGGTACGGATTCTTTCCTACTTTCCAGAATACGATAAGCGGGTTCATCACAAGAGCTACCAGTAAATAGGAAGCGACGAGCACACCTAAGAGCTGGATGTAACTCATGAGTGCAGAGAGACCAGATGTGCCGATAGAGTCAGCAACAAGACCCATGATGCCCAGCGGTGCGAAATGAATGACCCAGGTGACCACTCTGGTAATCGCACCAGCAATATCATTCAGGCAGGTACGGGTTGTATCGGTAGCTGTATTTTTAATCGCAATACCGATGATGACTGCCCATGCCAGGATACCGATATAGTTCGCATTAAGGAGCGCGGATATCGGGTTGTCTACAATGCTCAGGATCAGGTTATGAAGTACCTGCACGATACCACTTGGCGGTGCCAGCTGGGTATCAGGTGCCACATGAAGAGAAAGGAATGTAGGGAACGCAAAGGACATAGCTACGCCTACGAGAGATGCACAGAAGGTGGCAATCATATAAAGAGCAATGACCGGTTTCATCTTTCCGCCAGGACCGTCTTTCTTCTGTGCCATAGCATTCATGACCAGGAAGAATACGAGAACAGGGGCTACCCCTTTCAGCGCTTTGACAAAAAGGTCACCGAAAATCTTAACAACAGGAATCACTGGCTGGAAGAATACGGCAATAATAATACCAATCACCAGACCGATGGCAATCTGCTTAATCAGTGCCACTTTCATAATCCATTCTTTCAATGTTTTCACTTGAAATCCTCCCTCATAATGAGTCTTTTTATCTGAAGTGTACATCAGATAGTTTCAAGTATACACCCATTCTCCATCTATCGCAATAATCATATGCATAAATATATAATCAGCATAGAAAACTTATATTATGATTTTTTCTCATTCATTCTTTACACAATTAAAAACTGCCCTGAAACAGGGCAGTTTCGTCATTTTATATATCCTTAGGAATCATGTCTTCTGATTTAAGTGTACCCGCTTTCCTGCGGTCTGCAAATTCCGCAGTGGCAGTAAAGAGGACGTCACTGGAACTGTTAAGGGCAGTTTCGCAGGCATCTTCGAGAACAGAGATAATGAATCCTACGCCTACGACCTGCATAGCGATATCATTGCTGATACCGAAGGATGCACAGGCTACAGGGATGAGGAGCAGGGAACCGCCGGCTACGCCAGATGCTCCGCAGGCACCGACTGTAGATACGATACAGAGCAGGAGGGCTGTGGGCAAGTCTACCGCAATTCCCAGAGTGTGGGCTGCCGCCAGAGCCAGTACGGAAATAGTAATAGATGCGCCGGCCATGTTGATGGTAGCTCCCAGCGGAATAGAAATGGTGTACATGTCAGGATCCAGTCCCAGACGTTTGCAGAGGGAGAGGTTGACCGGGATGTTGGCAGCAGAGCTTCTGGTGAAGAATGCATAGATGCCGCTTTCACGGATGGTGGTCATAACGAGGGGATATGGATTCTTATGTACTTTCCAGAATACGATGAGCGGGTTCATTACGAGAGCAACCAGGAAGTAGGAACCGATGAGTACGCCTAAAAGCTGAATGTAGCCAATGAGCGCTTCTACGCCGGCAGTGCCTACGGAGTCAGCGACGAGGCCCATGATGCCCAGAGGTGCGAAATGGATGACCCAGGTGACTACTTTGGTGATAGCAGAGGCAATATCGTTGAGACAGTTCTTTGTGGTATCTCCTGCAGAGATGCGGAGAGCGATACCGAGGATGACTGCCCAGCCGAGGATACCGATGTAGTTGGCATTCATGAGTGCAGATACCGGGTTGTCAACGATACTTAATATCAGGTTGTGAAGTACCTGGATGATGCCGCTTGGCGGTGCCAGCTGGGTATCAGGAGCTACCTGAAGAGAGAGGCTCGTCGGGAAAAGGAAGGACATGGATACACCTACGAGAGAAGCAAAGAATGTGCCGATGATGTAGAGAATAATGATCGGCTTCATACTTGTCTGAGATCCTTCTTTTCTCTGAGCCATGGCGTTCATGACAAGGAAGAATACCAGAACCGGAGCTACCCCTTTTAATGCTTTTACGAAAAGGTCTCCAAAGATTTTAACAACCGGAATGACCGGCGGAAAAAAGACGGCGATACAGATACCGATGACCAAGCCGACCGCAATCTGCTTAATCAGGGATACCTTGCTGAGAATGTTCTTAATCGACTGAAACATAAGCAAATCCTCCTATCATGCAATGCTGACATACTCCTGATTGTTTTCTCAGTATACATCTTTCACCATGATAAATCAATAAAGAAATACAACTTTACATTAAGAAATTTTCCCCTCACTCCCTCTTTTATGTATAAAAAAAAGACGCTCTGCTAAAACGCCGGCTGGAAGACCGGTGTTCACAAATCGTCTTTGATTACTGTTCTGTTGTATAGAAGGTTACGTACCATTCACATACCGGAGAAAAGTTCCTTTCGTGTTCATGGAAATATCGCATTCTCTCTCTATGAAATCGTCCAGATAGGATGCTGCCTTCAGAAATACTTCTTTAGGTATGTTCCCCTTCCACTTCTCCTTCCAGTCATATTCCCGGAAATCGTAGAGAAGTTTTCTTGCGTCTTCTGAAAGCTGATAGCCTTCTCCTGCTTCTTTTGAAGTACAATCGAAGCCGGCAGCGGAAATCATTTTCACAGCGGCGACAAAGCTGACGGTCAGCGGATTTCTTGTCCTTCCTTCCCGTCCTGCATCCAGAAGAATGCGGTATGCTCTTTCATCCCCATCGCCTTCAGGGAAACATTTCTCTGTCAGTTCTATGAGATAGTACCAGCAGGTCATTTCCTCGTAGGTACATTTCATCATGTCGAAGAGAAGAGTCCCTTCGTACTGGCTCATGACGGCATAATCGGTCATGGGACGGATGGTGAAACAAAGATAGGAAAAAGGAGCGGTCAGACCCATACCACAGCGGTTCATCACTGCCCGGGGAAGGAAAACATTCATCTTTCCCTTTCTTTTCGTAAAGAGGGTGAGGATTTTCCCTCCTTCTCTCCCGTCTCTGGCATGGAGTACAACCCCTTCTTCACTTATCATATCACGTTTCATTCTTTTCGTCCTCTTCTTTTTTCTCATCTTCAAGGATTTTTTCAGCTTTTACCCGCATAATTCGGAAGCCGTCCATACGAAGGACTGAGAAGTGCCAGCCTGAGAAATCCACATGATCTCCTACTTTCGGTATTCTTTCCAGATGAGAGAAGAGGAAACCGCCAATAGTAGCATTGCCGTCTTCTCCATCAAGATCGATACCGAGACGATCAGAGACATCATCAAGAATGACGGTACCATCGAATTCATAGGTGCCGTCTTCCCGCCGGAGGATTTCGTAGGGCATGGAATCTACGGCCTGTGGAATTTCTCCCATCAGTTCTTCTACCAGATCTTCCAGCGTGACCATGCCGGCAGTACCTCCGTATTCATCCACCACGACAGCAAGGTAGATCCTTCGGTTCTTCATGAGCTGGAGAAGAGAGGGCGCCGCCATGATTTCCGGCACGGTAAGGATATCCCGGATAATGGTTTTCACATTTCCATTTCCGTGAAGGAGTCTTTCCATGAAATCTTTCACATGGATGAATCCCAGTATCTGGTCCTTGTCATCCATGCAGATGGGATAGCAGCTGTGATGGGCTCTGGAAATGGTCTTCCTCATTTCTTCCATGGAATCGTTGAAGTCGAGGACCACCATGTTGTTCCTCGGTATCATCACATCCCGGACCATGAGGTCGAAGAAATCGAAGGAATTCTTTATCAGTGTATTTTCCAGTTCGTTCAGCCTTCCGCTCCGGTTGCTTTCTTCTACGATGCACCGGATTTCATCTTCCGTATAAGTGAAGTCTACTTCATTTCTGAAAGGAATCTTCTTTGCCTGGAAAATGCGGCGCACGATGAATAGTCCCAGCTGGACTAGAGGCCGGAAGAGGTGGCGGTTGAAATGGACAATCCAGCGGTGAGAGGCCAGGATGGGCAGAGGCTGCACCAGGGCACGGGCACCGGGATAGAGAATGGTGGCACTCCAATAAAGGGTGATGAGGATAACTACCAGAAGCGCCAGGAGCAAATTGAGTATCCATTCGCCCTTTACAGCAAAGGGAAGAAGAAGTTCGTAGAGAGTATATACCATTCCTGCCAGAGAAAAGGCGTAGATGCCGCTGCATATCACAAAAGCCATCTGCGTGCCTCCCAGTATCTGGCTCGTCCTCTGATAGAAAGGAGCCACCTTTCGGATAAGCTCAGGATCCTGCTCATCATTGTCTTCAATATATTTCTTTCTCATTCTGGCAAATGAGAAATTGACAAGAGTGTTCTGATAATTAAAAAATGCTGCCAGAAATCCAGCCAGTACGGACAGGATCAGCCATTCTAAATGGGTACTGATAAGTCATTCCTCCTTGAATGTAATTATTTATGTTCTTTATACCCTAATTCTCTTAAAATATAATCCTTATTCTTCCAGTCTTTCGTTACTTTAACCCAGAGATCCAGGAAAACCGGCGCGCCAATGAGGTTCTGAATTTCTTCTCTTGCCTCCCGGCCTGCTTCCTTCAGGACGCTTCCCTTCTTGCCGATGATGATGCGCTTCTGGGAATCCCTTTCTACATAAATAGTGCAGCGGATGTACACCTTGCCATTTTCCCGTTCAGAGAATTCTTCAGTGAAAACACCGATGGCATGAGGCACTTCTTCTCTTGTGCGGTGAAGAAGTTTTTCCCGGACGATTTCCTGTACAATATTTCTTTCAGGCTGATCAGTCACCATGTCATCAGGGAAATATTTCGGTCCTTCAGGAAGGTATGTCACCACTGACTTCATGAAATCATCGAGATTCTCCCCTGTTTTGGCAGAAAGAGGAATGATTTCTGCGAAGGGATAAATTTTATTGTACTGAATGATTTTTTTCAGCACCTGTTCCTTCGGGATGAGATCCGTCTTGGAAAGTGCAAGGATGACCGGCACCTTGCGGTCTTTCAGAAGGCCGAGGATGTAGCGATCTCCCGCACCAAGCGGGTCATTGCAGGCGCAGAGGAAAACGATAAGATCCACTTCGTCTAAAGCATCCATGGTGCTCTGACGGATAGCTTCCCCTAATTTGCTTTGGGGCTTGTGCATTCCCGGAGTATCCAGGAAGACCACCTGCGAATTGTCGCCGTTCCATACGCCGGTGATTTTATTTCTAGTGGTCTGGGCATGGGAGGATACGATGGAAATCTTTTCTCCCAGAAGGGCATTCATGAGAGTAGATTTTCCTACATTGGGCCTTCCTACAAGGGCAACGAACCCGGAATGAAACTTTTCGTCTGTCATATAGACTCCTTTATTTCTTTAAACTCTTTTCTTCAAATCCATAGGGAAGGAGGTCAGAGAGGGCATAGACCCGGTAATCTTCTTCATTCTTTCCGCAGATGATGGTGGAAACCCTGAATTCATTGATCACCTGGAGGCAGATGCCGCAGGGCATCGTATATGTGTCACGGCTTCCAATGATGGCGATAGCAGAGAATTCTCTTTCTCCCGCTGCCACTGCGCTTCCTATGGCATTCCTTTCTGCACAGAGAGTAGCGCCAAAGGATATATTTTCCACATTACATCCTACATACACCTTCCCGGATTTCCCAAGGAGGGCAGCACCTACAGGGAAATGGGAATAGGGCGCATAGCTTTCTTTTCTCCCCTCTTCTGCTTTTTCAAGAAGAAGACGGATTTTTTCAGTTTCCATTTTCCGCTTCCAGCTGTCCTTCTGTCACAATGCGGGTGAGTCCGCAGGCAGTAAGGATATCCTCTTCTGCCTTTCTCATGGCCTTCTTCTCGTCGGGATCATAATGGTCGTATCCCAGGATGTGAAGAAAACCGTGGACAGAAAGGTAAGCCATTTCTCTTTCCTTGCTGTGCCCGAATTCTTTTGCCTGTTCAATGGCCCGGTTCAGGTTGATGACGATATCTCCCAGTTCCGTTTCTTCTTCCGGCACATCATCTTCCCCTTCATTCAATGCAAAGGAAAGGACGTCGGTAGGTGCATCCACGTGGCGGTAATCCCTATTCAGTTCATGAATGGTATCCGCATCACAGATGAGGACGCTTATTTCCGCATCCTCCGGCACCTTCTGCAGTTCCGCACCTTTTGAAAGCACTGTATGAATCAATTTTTCCAGATCTTCATTATAAAAATTCACATCAGAGTAATTAATCGTGATTTCCATGGTCACTGCCTCCGTTTTTCCTTTTCTTTCCATCTTCTTCGTATGCTTTGATAATCGCTGCTACCAGGTCATGACGGACCACATCATCTTCATTGAAATATACCTGGCCGATATCCTTCACATGGCGGAGTACCCGCTTCGCATCGATGAGCCCGCTCTTCACCTTATCAGGAAGGTCGATCTGGGTCACGTCGCCGTTGATTACCATTTTCGACCGGTGACCCAGACGGGTGAGGAACATTTTGATCTGTTCTACCGTAGTATTCTGCGCTTCGTCCAGAATAATGAAGGATTTCTCCAGCGTTCTTCCTCTCATGTAGGCCAGAGGTGCCACTTCGATCTGCCCCTTCTGCTGTAGCCGAATAAATTCTTCCGGGCCGAACATATCGAGGAGTCCGTCAAAGAGTGGACGGAGATAGGGATTCACCTTTTCCTGCATGTCCCCGGGAAGAAAGCCCAGTTTTTCACCGGCTTCTACCGCAGGACGCACAAGGATGATGCGCTGTACATCATGGTTTCTAAGAGCAAAAGCAGCCAGCGCCACTGCCAGATAGGTCTTCCCTGTACCTGCCGGCCCGATGCCGAAGGTAATGGAATTTTTCCTGATGGTATCCACGTATATCTTCTGCCCCAGCGTGCGGGGGCGGATAGGATTTCCGCTCTTCGTGAAATTGATGATATCTTCTTCCATATCATCCAGCACCTGTTCTCTCCCTTCATCAAGAAGAGACATCACAAGCTGCACCTGCCGTTCTGACAGGCGGATCCTTTCCCGTATCATATGACGGAGCCTTCCAATGACTCTCGTGCCTTTTTCCACCGCCTCTTCATCCCCTTTGAGACGGATCATATTTCCTCTGCCTGAAATATCGATACTGTAATGTTTCCCGATAATCTTCAGGTACGAACTGTCCCTTTCAAAAAGATGGGACGCTTCAGTCAGGTCTTTTACGACTATATCTTCTATCCGTTCCGTAGTCTTCTACTCCCTTCTTTCCATCAGCTGTCCATGAAATGCCGGACAGCACTGCCATTTAGATAATAACAGAGAGATCCCTGTCTTATATTTCTTTCTTCTAAAATTTTATCGATCCTATCTTTCACTTCCCACCAGGGAGATCCGCCGTTCACAGTGAGAGTATTTCCTCCTGACGCCCGGCCCACGATCCGCTGTATCACAATATCTTCCCTAAGGTATGTCAGAAAGAGTACCACCCTTTCCATATATTCATCCATGGAAAGGAGCTTCACCTCACCCTTCTCATACATATCTGCCAGAGCCGTTCCTTTCACGATGTAAAGGGAATGAAGTTTTACTTCTGTCACCGGAAGGGCAGAAATCACTTTCGCCGTCTCCACCACATCCAGCCGGTCATCCCAGGGAAGGTCCGCAATCACATGGGTGCACTGTCCAAATCCATACCGCCCGATACGGAGCGCTGCATCGATGTACTCCGCCAGCCCGTGGCAGCGGTTCAGCATGGAAAGAGTATGCACATTGCTGCTCTGAAGACCGAGTTCGATGGTCACATCCTTCTTATACTTCAGGGATAATTCCTTCAGCACTTCCAGATACCGGTCATTCACGCAGTCTGGGCGGGTAGATACATCCACCCCGACCACATCAGGATGATTCATGGCCTCTTCTATCCAGCTTCGGAAGTCGGAAAGCTTTGCATAAGTATTAGTAAAATTCAGAAAATAGGCGATAAACTTTTTTGCCTTATACTTGGGACCTACATGAGCCATACTGCGGTTGAGCTGCTGAGTGATCCCCATGCCGACCGCCTTTGTTTCATAATCTGCGCCAATAGACCCGCAGAAAATGCAGGGTTCAGAAGAAAGACTCCCATCCCTGTTCGGACAGGTCACCGGAAGGGAAACGGGAATCTTATACACTTTCTCCCCATATTTCCCTTTTAAATAATCAGAATAATTACGATAACGTTCCATACTTCTCCTGTTTCAGTAAACAATAAACCATTTTTATTATATACCATAAATGCCAACCTATGAAAGGAAAACATTCCCCTCAAAAATGTATGTTTTTCGTTTTAAAAAGGCTCTTCTCCAGATAACTGAGTTCCTATTGCCACTTTCATAAAATTAGGAGATAATACATATAATTAATGTATTTTTATTCTTTACTGGATGTGATGATTTGTTTAACATTGAAAAAGTACCTCCGTCTTCATTAAAGGCACATCGGATTCTTCTTCTGATAACTTTTTTCTATATATATCTGAATATTGCCTTCCCCGAATTACGATATGGAGCTATTATCTTTTCGGCCGTCCTCTTTATCTGTTATACATGGAGACGGATTCTTACAATCATCATTTGTGCTGCCATTGCTTTTATCTTGGTGCGCCTGCATCCCGCTCTGGCACCGGTGGCTTTTATTCTGATGGCTGTTATCTTCCTGGTCCGTATCGGCTATATTATTCGTAACTGGCCGGCTGTCCTGTCCGGTTTCTATATGTATGCCCTTGCTTTAGGATTTGCCTTTTACGGATCAATAATCAAGTCGTTGCTATGGATGTATTTTGGTTGGACAGGATTCCTTTTCTATCATCTTTTCCCTTATCCTTACAATGTCACTATTCAAACTTCTTTCTTTGCCGCATTGGTTGCTTTCATTGGTACCTGGTCATTTCATAAAGTCATTTTGTGGCTCTATCGTCACCATTACGGCCTTCAGCAGGCGCTTCCCATCATGGGAGCGGCGCCTCTCATTATAGGACTTCTTTTCCTGCCTTTGCTTAAAGCCGTAGATGTGATCGATGGCAGTTTTTACGGAGATTCCATAGATGGCACTGATATACCGGGAGATACGGTTCACGGAGAAGCCTTTCACTCAAGCGATACTGCAGACTCCTTTCAATCAGCCGACACAGTCCACTCTGGTGATGGCATTCATTCCCCAGGCACACACTATACCCATGGTTATCTTCGTACTGGAGCCAACGGCGATGTCCACTATGTGCGGGGCTACGAAGCCACCAATCCTGACGGCATAACGGAAAATAACTACTCCGCCCACGGAATTTCCTCTGTCAGAGGAGAACCTATCCCTTATGAACCAGCCCCTCCGCCTCAGCATATTGACGGAAATCTCAGCCGGAACATCCCTTTTATCGGCGCTGCCAAAGAAGAGCTGAAGAAGCAAAGCAATAAACACAATGAGGCTACCCCTGAAAAGAAATAGGAATGACTGATGAAAAAAGCTCCTGAGACCTTTCGTCCCAGGAACTTTTTCATGATTAACATGATGACCTGCCACAGTCTAAAAGATGAAACTTCAAGACATCAGGCTTTGATCTGCGTCTAAACCTCTTCTTTCGATCCTATTTTCTCTCCTATAAGTTTTTTCCATTCCATCATGAGTAATACTAGAAGCGCAGCAGCGGTAATAGCCCAGCTCAAGGGATAGACAGCCATGAGGGCGTCGAAGGAGGGATACATCGGGAAGAACAGGCTGACATAGAGCATTCTTGTACCACAAATACCGAGAACCACCAGAAGAGCAGGCGCGAAGGACTCTCCAAATCCTCTAAGAAAGCCGGATACCATTTCAATCGTCATATTCAACGGTTCAGCCAGCAGAATGTAACGGATGCGGATGATACCATAGGCTATGACCATTTCATCCATGGTAAAGAGCTCAAGAAGCGGAGTTTCAAGGTAAATAATCACTCCAGAAATGAGAAGAGTGGCGATAAGGTTCTGAATAACCGTAATTTTTGCCACTTTCAGACATCGATCAATCCTCCCGGCGCCAAAGTTTTGTCCTACAAATGTAGTGCAGGCCTGTCCGAAGGCATTAACGAAGATATAAGCCAGTATTTCCAGATTGAAAGCAGCGGCAGAAGCGGCCATGACATCAGCCCCTAATCCGTTGATAGCCGCCTGGATGACAATGTTGGAAAGAGCAAAGACTGCACTCTGTACCCCGGCAGGAACGCCGATGCGAAGAATTTCTTTCAGCGTCTTCCAGTGAATGCCCAAGTGGTGAAAGCTGACATGAACGGCCATATCCGTGTGACAGAGGAGCCAGAGAAGCATGAAAGATGAAAGAAGGGTAGCACAGGTAGTCGAGATAGCCACGGCAGCCACGCCGAAATCCCAAAATACCACCAGACTGTAGCTGATGATAACCTTCAGCACACCAGATGCCAGAAGACACATGAGGGGTGTTCTCGTATCTCCCTGGCTTCTGAAAATGGCAGAAGTAAAATTATACATCAGTATCCCTGGAAGAGCGATAAAAATAATCCGCAGGTACAGCGAAGAAAGTTCCATCAGTTCATCAGGCACCATGAGGAAGGTGAGAATAGACTTTGCCGCCAGTTCGCCCAGAATCATTGTGAGAATACCGCCAACCAGAGAAAAGGTGATGGACGTATGGACCGCCTTGATAATCCCCTCCTTATTTCCTTCCCCTGTCAGTCTGGCAATAACTACATTGGCTCCCAGAGAAATACCAATAAAAAAGGTGACGATAAAAGCCACCACCGGGATATTGCTCCCTACTGCCGCCATAGCTTCCTTGCCTACAAACTGTCCGACAATCACAGCATCAATGGCATTGAATACCTGCTGCATCATGCCGGTGAAGGCAAGAAAGACGGCAAATCTGAAAGTTTTTCCTGCAATAGATCCATGGGGCATATCTACAGGAGTACTCATAGTGAATCAACTCGGTTCTTTTATTTTTTCCATTTTTCTGGATGATAGAGCTGCCATTTATAACGAATGGCAATGATACGAATAAGAAGGACGAAGAAAAATCCTGCCCATGAATTTACCGTCTTAGGAAGCACATCCTGAAGAAGGCACATAAGAAGACCGCCTGCCACCGAAGCAATGGCATATACATCCATGTAAAGCACCACCGGCATTCGACGAGCCATCATATCACGAATAATCCCTCCCCCGACTGCAGTAATCAGTCCCAGCATGACGGGAAGTACATACTGCCTGGAAGGATACATATAGAAAGCCATAAGCACACCGGTCACAGTGAAAGCGGCAAGACCTATGGTATCTGACAAATGGTAAAAAACAGATGCGATCACCTTTCCCCTCTCGGGAATGCGGAGAATGGGATAAAAAACAGCAATCAATACAGCAGTAACTATGGATACCATGAGGGAAGCAGGATGAACAAGTGCCGTAGGTGGTGTGAGTCCACAGAGTACATCTCGCACCATACCACCACCTACCCCGGTCATAACTGCCAGTACGGTAATGCCAAAAATATCCATATGCCGGGAAATTCCAAGAATAGCACCGGAAAAAGCAAAAGCCACGGTCCCCAGAATTTCAAAAATCATCCATGTAAGGGACATAAATTCCTCCTAGTGAAATAGATCCCAGAAGAGCGGATTGACAGTATAGGCAATGGTATAAAAAAGCCCATGCACCAGTCCATAGAGAGGTCCCAGAATCCGTCCAGCCATGCCACTGAAAACAAGAAGCATGAGGATAATAAAACTGTACCGTTCATTGAAATTGTCATACTTATAAGCCAGATCCCCCGGAAGAATCATGGAGAGCACTCTGGACCCGTCCAGTGGAGGAAGAGGAATAAGATTAAAAAGACCGAACCAGATATTGTAAATAATCATCCAGTTAATGAACTGATAACTGTATGGATCCAGCCACCCCATGCCCATGAGAACGGTAAGCATAAGTACTGAAATAAAAGCAATGAAAAAGTTGGCACCTACACCAGCAAGAGATACTTTGATCACGCCGGACTTGTAATCTGAATAATACCTGGGGTTGACAGGTACCGGTTTTGCCCAGCCAAATCCGCATAGCACCAGAAGGATAGTCCCCATCACATCAAAATGAGCCATTGGATTCGCCGTGAGCCTCCCCATCATTTTCGGTGTAGGATCGCCCAGACTGTCCGATACAGCCGCATGGGTATATTCATGAAAAGCAAGAGCCACCAGCAGTGCCGGTACCCGGTAAATTAAAGTACCGATATCAAGAAAATCAAACATTCTATACTCCTTTTATACTCTTCTATATTTTTCTATATGTTTCTATATATTTCTATTATACATATAGGCGTGAACGTACCCTCGCCTATAGAGGCGGAAGCTTCCTGCTTCCACGAGAACAGCACCACTGACTCCGAAGAGTTGCAGCGACTT
>OLSG01000602.1_pt1 | contig 44390 bp, 46 predicted proteins | sample 1673041 | NCBI WGS metagenome assembly OLSG01 (sample SAMEA3136749, study PRJEB25190) | human gut metagenome | reverse complement strand
GGGGAAGGCCCCTCGTCCTTTCTCTCGGGGGTTATAAAGGGGGATACTCTCTTTCAAGAAAGAGAGTATCCCCCTTTAGCGCACTCCTGCACGATGCAGGAATCCCCTTCGCACCCTACGGTGCGACAATATGAACCACCGCCGTGTACGTCTGATACCCCGACCCAAGGCTCGCGTAATACTGCACCGTCACGTCGGCGCTCTCGCCGTCGTCCGCGATCACGGCGCCCAGGACGTCTGCCTTTTCGTCCACGCTGACCCAGCCGTGACGGTAGTGCGGCAGCGTGAGCCCCTCCGCGCCTGTGATCTCCGCGATGCGGGATGTGCCGTCCGACTGCTGTTCCAGCCGGTAGCTCACGCCGACCGTCGCCAGAAATGTCTCGTTCCCCTCGATCCCGACAGGGGCGAAGTACGTGTGCTCCGCGCCGTCGCCCTCCGTCCAGTCGGTGAGCGAGGTCTGCTACGCGCTGCCCTCGCGCGTGACCGTCACCTTACGCTCGCCGCTCTTGCCGGAGACCGTCGCAATGATCGACACGCCGTCGGGCGCAAAGGCGAGGCCGCTGATCTCCTCGCCGCTCGCGAGTTCGAGCGCGGCGAGCTTCGTCCCGTTGAGCGCGTAGACGTCGGACCAGTAGGAGTAGACCGCGGTGGAAAGGTCATCTCCTTGCCAAATGAGGTTGTTGCCGGGGAAGGTCTTGAGCAGCGTGCCGGCCACGAAATTGAACACCACGTAGAGGTCGTTTTTCTCCCCCAGGCTACCGAATGCCACAAAGTAGTTGCCTGCGGTCCCAATGTCCTCAAACCCTTTGAGCGACGGGTACTGTTCGGCAAAGTCCCAGCTTTTTCTGTCGATATAGATCGTTGTGTCATCCATTGCCACTCTGATCGTTTTCGGCGATACGCAGTACCAGCGCTGCACCTCGCTCGTCAAAATGAGCTCGCCGTCCTGTTGGGCAATGAGAAATTCGCTCTGGTCGATCAGCTCATTGACGCGCGCTGCGAATGCCTGCTGCGATTCGCCCCAATCGCCGTTCTGCGTTCCGTCCCAGTTCAGATAAATGCTCGTGTTGTTGTTTTCCACGATGTTCAGTTTGCCGCCGTCAAAGGTGTGAAGGCCGTAGTAGTAGTCACAATAGCTGATCGCGTCTTGATTTTTGCCCTCGTCTAAGCTGTATTGCAGCAGCATGTCGCGTCCGTTTTCGCGGCAGAGGAAGTAGACGTCGCCCTCCCACATGCGGTCGCGCATCAGCTCCTCGCCGTTGTCGTCGACGACGCACAGCTCATAGCCGCCGAACGCTTTCTCGCAGATGATCTGCTCTGCCCTGCCGTCGTTGTCGAGGTCGGCGGACGCCAGCGCCCTGCTTCCGTCGCTCTCCGACGGTTCTGCGCAGCGGATGACCGTGCCGTCGCCGTAGGAATGCAGCTCGGCGTTCAGCGTGGAGAACAGCAACTCGCTCTTGTCTAAAAGCCTGTTGACCTCGTCCGCGAATTTCCGCGCCTCGGCGGGCCATGAATCGGCGGAATCGGAATTTACGCTGAAGCTCACCGAATTCTCCGCCAGCGTGGTCGTCTCGCTTCCGCTGAGCAGAAAGAGCCTATAGGAATACGATGCCTCGCCCTGATAGATCGTCGGCTCGTAGCGCAATAGCGCCGTCTTGACGCTGTCGCGATAGAGGAAATAGCTGCTCCAGCCCGCGTGCGCCAGTCCCAGCTCCGCGCTCCAGAGCTCTTCGCCGCTCTGATTGCTCACCCGCAGCCGGTACGGCTCCTGCGTGGAAGTGCCGGTATAGGAGATCACTTCCTCGATCCCGTCGCCGTTCAGGTCAGCGCGGGTCAGCTCGGTCGCGCCGCCGTTCAGGCGGACGATCCAGCGGTAGGGATGTGCCCCGCTGTAGGGAAGTCCCCCGCTGCGATAGCCCATCACGAGGTAAAGGCTGCCGTCCTTCTGCTGCAATAGCAGCCACTGGTCCATCGCTGCAAGCTCATCCTGACGCGCGATCTCCGGTATCGTGGCTGTTGCATTGTCGTCATCGGCCGTTTTCGTACCGCGCCAAGCGTGAGCATTTTCGCGGCGCAGCCTCGCGGCGCTCGTACCGTCCCAATCTTCGCCGCTTCCGCTGCGGAACAGCCAGTCGAAGTTGCTCACGGTCAGGTCGATCTCCTCCCACTCCGAAAAGCGGTAGCTGTATCCTCTCGCCGCCGTCACTGTACCGTACAGAATACCGGTCATGTCCGTGCCAAGTGCGGAGGAAAGCCACAGCTCGGGCGTGGACTTCGTATTGGCAAAGGTCTCCTCATAGCTGGTTTCCCAGACGGAATCCTCGAAAACGGCCTCGCCGAGCGTATACACCCCCGTTGTCATCCCATAGAGTGCATACGACAGCCGGTCTGCCATGTCGATCGGACTTGCCGAATCGCCCTTTAGCACATAGTTTTCCCATTCCGCCTGATTCTCGACGTCCGCATCAAAAGTATCGCCGTCGATGATCAGATAACGGCCCACTACGCTGCCGACAGCATGCACCGTGCCGTCGTCCATCGTGAGAAGGAACCACACCGGCAAGCCGGCGTAAACCGTCTCCGGTTTTTCGATATATGTGCCGCGGCTGCTGTTGATCAGTTCGACTGCCTGTGCCATTTCTTCCGTATCGAGTTTTTTATACTGCCGCGCCTCCCCTTCCGCCGGAACGTAGAGCTCGATTGACGCAACGTCCGCCGCATTCAGCTTCTGCGCCCAGACAAGGCTGCCGCGCTCCGACCTCGGATTCGTCAAAAAGCACACGGCCATGATCACGACCGCGAGCACCGCCGCGGCGGCGACCCAAAACGCGGGCTTTTTGTAGTGCAGTGCGCTTTTCACGCGCGTTTTGATGTTCCCCTCGCCGAACGCCAGCGGGCAGGCCGCGACGGCTCTTTTCGGCGCGGCGCAGGATAATAGCGCCTGTGAATAGTCTGCGCGTGCCGCACCGTCCAGCCCTTTGACGACTTTTTCATCGCACGCAAGCTCGATGTCGCGGCAAAAGAGGATGTAGGCGACCCACACCAGCGGGTTGAACCAGTGCAGCGCGAGCACGAGGTAGCCGAGCACTTTCCACCAGTGGTCGCGGCGGGCGAGGTGCGCGTGCTCGTGCGCGATGACATACGCCGCCGTCCCCTCGTCCATGTGCATGGGAAGATAAATGTTCGGCTTCACCACGCCGAAGACGAACGGCGAATCGACAAATTCGCTCTCGTAGATGTTATCTCGCAGCAAAATCGCCGTTGCGAGCTTTCTTTTCAGCTTTCCCGCGCTCACGAGCGCGTGGACGAGCAGCGCCGCCATGCCGGCGAGCCAGAGGACGCTGTAGATGTTGAAGTCCACCTGCGCCTGCTGGCGGCTCACGCCGACGGGGACCTCCGCCGCCGAAGGCAGCGTCGGATTCGTGACGATGTCAAGCGTCGCCTGCTCGTAGAGCACCGGCTCGCGCGTTTCGGTCACGATCTCGCTCGGGATGGTTTCGGCGCTCGGGATGAGCGAGAGCGCGCTTTCAATCGAAAACAGGCAGACAAGCCGCAGTGCGACCACACCCCAGAGAAGCGGCATGACCCACTTCGGCGCTTTTTTGAGGACAACCCGCAGCACGAGCACCGCCAGAATGAGCCAGCTTGCGCTGATGCTGAGGTTCACGAGCTTCAAAAAGACGTCATCCATGATGATTCTCCTTTCGATAAAGGTCGATCATTTTCTGCACCTCGTCGAGTTCCTTGTCGCTCACGTGGCTCGACTTGGTAAACGCGGCGACGAACGCGGGCAGCGAGCCGTCGAAGCGCTTGTCGAGCAGCTCATCGATCTCGGCGGTCTGCGCCTCGTCCTGTGAGATGAGCGACGTGACGACAGTATTCTCGTTTTTCAGCACCCCGCGCTCAGAGAGCCGTTTAATGACCGTGTAGGTCGTCGTTGGCTTCCAGCCCAGGTGCTCGGCGCAGAGGGCGACCAATTCACGGCTCTTGACCGGCTCGTGTGCCCACAGGATTTGACAGAAGCGGTATTCGCTCTCAAAAATTTTCGGCGTTTCCATCTTGTTCCCTCTCTAATCTGTTAGAGTATATTTGTACACTAACAGATTAGAGTCCTTCTGTCAAGCCCTTTTGCGCTCAATTTTGGGCAAATCTCACTTGACAAGGTCCTCCACGCTCCTTATAATAATTCATATCGCACAAAAAGCTCCGCGCAGGAGCTTTTTTTATGTTTGGAGAAAGAGAGTGTCATCCCATGTCAAAAAAAGCCAATCCCGCGGCGCTGCTGCCGATCTTAGTGTTCCTTGTCTTATATCTGGGCCTCGGCCTTGTCTTTGAGTATGTGCTCAAAATCCCGATGGGATTTTATTCCATCCCCATCGTCGTCATCTTTCTCATCGCGCTGCTCGTAGCCTGCTGCCAGAACCGCGCGCTGTCGTTCGACGAAAAGCTCACGCTGATGGGCTATGGTGTGGGCGATAAGAACATCATCACGATGCTGCTCATCTTCTTAGCCGCGGGTATGTTCGTCGGCGTCGTGGGCCGCTCGAGTGCGGAGAGCGTTGCGTACTTCATGCTCTCGATCATCCCGTCGAAATTCGCCGTGGCGGTGCTGTTCGTCGTAAGCTGCTTTGTCTCCACCGCAATGGGCACGAGCGTCGGCACCATCACGCTCATCACGCCCATTGCCATCCCCATCGCCGCGGCCAGCGGCTATTCCCTGCCGCTGTGTGTCGCGTCCGTCATGGGCGGGGCAATGTTCGGTGACAATCTGAGCTTCATTTCCGACACAACCATCGCCGCCTGCAACGGGCAGGGCTGCGCGATGAAGGACAAATTCCGTGAAAATTTCCACATCGCCTTCCCCGCCGCGCTCGCGTCGCTCGCACTCATCCTCGTGCTGACGCTGAATGCGGACGTGCACCCCGCGCCCATCCCTGCCTACAATCTCATTCAGATCATCCCCTATGTGCTCGTGCTCATCGGCGGCATCATCGGTATTAACGTCTTTGTCGTGCTGCTCATCGGCATCGTCTCCGGCGCGGTCATCGCGCTCGCGACCGCGCGACGGGGCAGACCGGCATCCTCGCAGTCAAGGCCCTGCTCGAAAACATGGGCAGCGGCGCGGCCGGGATGTTTGAAACCTCGATGGTCGCGATCTTAGTTTCCGCCATCTGTGCGCTGATCCGTGAGTACGGCGGCTTTGAAGCGCTGCTCGGCTGGATCAAAAAGGCGTTTCGCGGCAAGCGCGGCGGCCAGATCGGCATGGGCCTTCTCGTCGGCGCGATGGACATTGCCACCGCGAACAACACCGTCGCCATCGTTATGGCGAACCCCATCGCCAAGGAGATGAGCGAGGAGTACGGCATCACCCCGCGCAAGGCCGCGTCGATCCTCGACACGTTCTCCTGCATCTTCCAGGGCATCATCCCCTACGGCGCGCAGATGCTCGTCGCGATCTCCGCGGCGCACGAGCTGGGCTACGCCATCTCGGCGTTCGACATCATCCCAAACCTCTTCTACCCCTATCTTCTGGCGGTGAGCTCATTCTTCTTCATTGCGATCGACAGCAAAACGAAGGCGTGACTGATGGTTGACCATAATCTTCTTCAGCGCAAAAAGCTCTTTCTTTTCGACCTCGACGGCACGCTGTACTTGGGCGACCGGCTTTTTCCCGGCGTCCGCGAGCTGCTCTCTGCCATCCGCGCACGCGGCGGGCAGTACCGCTTTCTGACGAACAACTCCTCGCGCAGCGTAGCGGCCTACGTCAAAAAGCTCACGCGCCTCGGCGTCGCGACGGAGGCGGCCGATTTTCTCACCTCGGTCGACGCGCTGATTCACTATCTCCGCGAGCACGGCGGAGAAGACCGACGCTATTACGTCTGTGGTACGGAGTCGATGAAATCACAGCTCCGCGCGGCGGGCTTTACCGTCGCAGAACGGCGTGAGGACGCGAACGCGCTCCTGATGGGCTTCGACACCGAGCTGACATTCCAAAAGTTGGAGGACGCCTGCATCCTGCTCGGACAAGGCATCCCCTACCTTGCGACCAATCCCGACTGGGTCTGCCCCACGGCCTACGGCTTCGTGCCCGACTGCGGGAGCATGTGCGAAATGCTCTGGCGCGCGACCTCCCGCCGCCCCATCGTCATTGGCAAGCCCGAACCGCTGATGCCGCAGCTCGCAATGCTTGAGGCGAGCGTTTCCGCGCGGGAAACACTGCTCGTGGGCGACCGCATCTACACGGATATCGCCAGCGGCGCGAACGCGGGCATCGACACGCTGCTCGTCCTCTCTGGCGAGACGAAGGAAGAAGACCTCCCCACCGCTGACCCGCAGCCGACGTTTGTTCTGCCGGACGTCGCCGCACTGCTGAACATCTTAGAATCTTAAAAAGGAAGACCTATGGCAAACATCATCGAAATCCACGATTTTTCCGATCCCGCGCTCGACATCTACGCGCGCCTGACCGAAAACCAACTGCTCAATCGCGCGGACCCCGACAACGCGCTCTTCGTCGCGGAAAGTCCGCTCGTCATCGGCCGTGCGCTTGATGCAGGCTGTGAGCCGGTGTCGTTTCTGATGGAGCGGCAGCATACGCAGGGCAAGGGGCGCGAAATTCTCGCCCGCTGCTGTCAAGATATTCCGGTTTACACCGCTGATGAATCCGTGCTGACACAGCTCACCGGCTTTCACCTGACGCGCGGCATGCTCTGCGCCATGCGGCGGCCGAAGCTCCAAAGCGTCGAGGACGTCTGCCGCGATGCGCGGCGCCTCGTCGTGCTCGAAAACGTGATGAATCCGACGAACATCGGCGCGATCTTCCGCTCCGCCGCCGCGCTCGGCATGGACGCGGTGCTGCTCACGACCGCGGGCAGCGATCCGCTCTATCGCCGCGCCTCGCGCGTCAGCATGGGAAATGTGTTCCTCATCCCGTGGACCTACCTGCCCGAAAGCGGCGACTGGACGCAGCTGCTGCGCGATCTCGGCTTCCGCACCGTCGCGATGGCGCTGCGCAACGACTCCGTACGGCTCGACGATCCGCGCCTTGCCGCCGAAGAAAAGCTTGCCATCGTCATGGGCACGGAGGGTGACGGGCTCGCGTCCTCGACCATCGCAAGCTGCGACTACACGGTCAAAATTCCGATGTACCACGGTGTCGACTCGCTCAACGTCGCCGCGGCAAGCGCCGTGGCGTTCTACGAGCTGGGTCTTCCCCCGCTGAACGAAAAGGAGGACTGACATGCTGAACAATACCGGCTTCGACCTCTGGGCCGACGGCTATGACAAGAGCGTCGGCCTCTCCGACGAGAACGACCGCTACCCCTTTGCGGGTTACCGTGCCATGATGAACGCGCTCTATCAGCGCGTGCTCGCGCAAAGCGGGCATAACGTGCTGGATATCGGCTTCGGCACGGGCATACTGACCTCGCGGTTCTACGAACAGGGCTGCCGCATCTATGGGCAGGACTTTTCCGCGCGCATGATCGAACTGGCGCAGGCAAAAATGCCGGACGCGCGGCTCTATCAGGGCGATTTTTCCAAAGGCCTTGTGCCCGAGCTTTGCGCACAGCAGTACGACGCCATCGTCGCGACCTACTCGCTCCACCACCTGACGGACACGCAGAAAATCGGCTTTCTGCGCACACTCCTGCCGCTTTTGAAGCAGGACGGCTGTCTTTTCATCGGCGACGTCGCCTTCCGCACGCGCGAAGAGCTCGAAGCGTGTCGAACTGCAGCAGGCGAGGATTGGGACTCAGATGAAATTTACTTCGTCTACGGCGAACTCCGTCCCCACTTCCCCACGCTGACGTTTGAATCCTTCTCCCACTGCACCGCGCTTTTGACGCTGCGCCGCTGATTCCCCGGGAAATACGATAAAAAGCCTCTGTATGGTCAACCCATACAGAGGCTTTTCTGTGAAGCATTATTCCTTTTCAGTCGTTCAAATGGTCGAGGATCGCCGCGATCAGTTGCTCCTTGCCTGTGCCCTTTTCGGCAGAGAACGGAATGACGAGCTCATTGTCGCGCAAACTCAGCGTCTCGCGAATTTGGGCAAGATTCGGCTCGATCTCGCGCGCTTTGAGCTTGTCGAGCTTGTTCGCCACGATCACGACGGGACAGCCCGTCTGCACGAAGTAGTCGTGCATCGTCACGTCGTCCGCCGTCGGCTTGTGCCGCGCGTCGACGATCTGCACGCCGAGGTGAATGAGCCCCGCAGACTGGAAATAGTTTTCCATCAGCTTGCCCCAGCGGTCGCGCTCGGTCTTGGAGACCTTGGCGTAGCCGTAGCCCGGCAGGTCGACGAGGTAGAGCTTGCCGTCGATCTTAAAGTAGTTGATCTGCGAGGTCTTGCCCGGGGACGCACCCACGCGGGCAAAGTTCTTGCGGTTGACGAGCCGGTTGATGACGGACGATTTGCCGACGTTCGACCGCCCCGCAAACGCGAGCTGCGGCATCCCGTCGCGCACGAACTGCTTTTCCGACGCCGCCGAGAGGATGAATTCGACCTTGTTGAAGTTGATCGCCATGGTTTTCGTTTCCTTTCAGCTCATTTCGCCCGCACGCAGCGCGCTGTGCGCGCTCTCCTGCACGGGAGGAAGATAGCTCTCGTGCGCGGCAGCGGTGCATTTTTCGGGCAGCACCAGCGCTTCGGCAAAGACGGCGTCCACCGTCTCGACCGGTACAAAGCGCAGCTTTTCGCGCACCAGCGGGTCGATCTCGTCGAGGTCCTTTTCATTCTCCTTCGGGAGAATGACCGTATGTACGCCCGCGCGCAGCGCGCCCATTGTCTTTTCGCGCAAGCCCCCGATGGCGAGCACACGGCCGCGCAGCGTGATCTCGCCCGTCATGGCGACATCGCGGTGTACCGCCTGCCCCGTCAGCGCGGAGAGCACCGCTGTCGCGATGGCGATACCGGCGCTGGGTCCGTCCTTGGGGATGGCCCCCTCAGGGAAGTGGATATGGATGTCCTTCGTCTTGTAGAAGTCCGGCGCGATGCCGAGCTCCTGCGCCCGCTGGCGCAGGCACGAGAGTGCCGCGCGGCAGCTCTCCTGCATCACGTCGCCCAGGTTGCCCGTGAGCTCGACCTTGCCGCTGCCATCCATCACGCCGACCTCGACGGGCAGAATTTCGCCGCCCACCTCGGTCCACGCAAGGCCGTTCACCACGCCGACAAGGTCCTTTTCGGGAATCTTCTCCTGTGCAGCACGCGGCGCACCGAGGAAGTCCTTGATGTTCTTCTCTGTCACGGTGACTCGCTTTACATCGCTTGTGGCAAGCTGCATTGCCGCCTTGCGGCAGATCTTGCCGAGCTGACGCTCAAGCGAGCGCACGCCGCTCTCGCGCGTGTAGAGCGCGATGGCCGCGCGGATGGCGCTCTCGTCCACGCGCAGGCTCGAGGCCGTCAGCCCGTGGGCCTGACGCTCCTTGGGCAGCAGGTGCCGCTGCGCGATCTGCACCTTCTCCTCGTCCGTGTAGCTGGGGATTTCAATGATCTCCATGCGGTCGAGCAGCGGGCGCGGAATGGTGTCGAGCGTGTTGGCCGTCATGATGAACATCACGCGGCTCAGATCGACGGGAATTTCAAGATAGTGGTCGCGGAAGGCGTAGTTCTGCTCGCTGTCGAGCACTTCGAGAAGTGCGCTCGCGGGGTCGCCGCGCCCGTCGCTTCCCATCTTGTCGACCTCGTCGAGCACGAGCAGCGGATTCATCGAGCCGCTGCGGGAGATAGCCTCGATGATGCGGCCGGGCATCGCGCCGATGTAGGTCTTGCGATGGCCGCGGATATCCGCCTCGTCACGCACGCCGCCGAGCGACAGCCGCGCGACCTTGCGGTTCATCGCCTTGGCGACCGACAGCGCGATCGACGTCTTGCCGACGCCCGGAGGGCCGACGAGACATAAAATCTGCCCCTTCGCCTCGGGGTTGAGCTGGCGCACGGCGATGAACTCTAAAATGCGCTCCTTGACCTTCTGCAAGCCGTAGTGGTCGCGGTCAAGAATCTTGCGCGCGGCGTCTACGCTGGCGCGCTCCTTCGTCTCCTCGCCCCAGGGCATTTCCATGCAGGTGTCGAGATAGTTGCGCAGCACACTCGCCTCGGCGCTGCCGAACGGCTGCTTGGCGAGCTTGTCCACATCTTTCAGCAGCTTGCGCTCCACATCTTCGCTCAGGTGCGCCTTGCTGATCTTCTCGCGGTACTCGTCGAGTTCTTCGTCCTCCCCGCCCTCACCGATCTCGTTCTGTAAGACCTTGATCTGCTCGCGCAGGACAAAATCCTTCTGAATTTTTCCGACGCGGGAGCGGACCTTGCTTTCAATGTCCTGCTCCATGGCGGTCACTTCGATCTCGCGGCGCAGAATCTCGTTCATGCGCTGCAATCTCGGCAGCGGGCGCAGCTCGTCGAGGATATCCTGTTTGTCCTGATAGCGCAGGTTGAGCTGCTGGGCGATAAAGTCAGCGAGATAGCCGGGATCGTTCGTCGATAAAATGGCGGCGTAGACATCGTCCGGCAATTTCTGCGCGAGCTCGGCATATTCCGTCACGCTGGCGTAGGTCTGGCGCAGCATCGCCTCCGTCCGCTTGCTATGGCACGAGGTGGCCGGCTCGTCGATGAGCTCGACCTGCGTCTGCAAAAACGGCTCGCGCTGCCACAGCCGCTTGAGGCGGGCGCGGCACGCGCCCTCCATCATCACGCGCAGCACGCGGTCAGACACGCGCAAAATCTGCGTCACGCGCGCGACCGTGCCTATCTCGTACAGGTCTTTTTCCTCCGGCTGCTCCACGCCGATCTCACGCTGGGTGACGAGAAAAATCTCCTCCCCGTTTTCCATGGCGCGCTCAAGCGCGTGCACGGAAATCGGACGCTCGAGGTCAAAGCTCGTGTTCATGCGAGGGAACACATTGAGCCCGCGCATGGCAATAACCGGAAGATTTTTTGTTACAGGTTCCATGGGGTTTCTCCTTATGAAGCGGAGTCTGCCGGCAGCGACGGCTGCGGCGCCTCCCCTTCTTTCTCTGTGCGGTGGGAAATTTTCGGCTGTTCCGTCCCCTCCACGCAGCCCGGCGTGATGGTCACGCGGTCGATCGTGCGGTCGGACGGGATGTCGTACATCACGTTCATCAGCAGACCCTCCATTACCGCGCGCAGGCCGCGCGCGCCGATCTTGCGCTCGATGGCCTTGTCGGCAATCGCTTCGAGCGCCTTGGGCTCGAACGTGAGCTCAGCGTCGTCGTAAGAAAACAGCTTTTGATACTGCTTGACGAGCGCGTTTTTCGGCTGGGTCAGGATCTTGACAAGGTCGTCGCGCGTCAGCGCGTCGAGCGCCGTGATGACCGGCAGTCTGCCGACCAGCTCGGGGATAATGCCGAACTTCAAGATATCGTGCGGCTGCACCTCGCGTAAAATCTTGCTTTCATCCACGTCGTTTTTGCTCTTGAGCTCCGCGCCGAAGCCCATCGACTTGCGGTCGAGACGGCTCTCGATGATCTTCTCGATGCCCTCGAACGCACCGCCGCAGATGAAGAGGATGTTGTGCGTGTCGATCTGGATGAACTCCTGATGCGGGTGCTTGCGGCCGCCCTGCGGCGGGACGTTCGCGACCGTGCCCTCGACGATCTTTAAGAGCGCCTGCTGCACGCCCTCGCCGGAGACGTCACGCGTGATGGAGGTGTTCTCGCTCTTGCGGGCGATCTTGTCGATCTCGTCGACATAGATGATTCCGCGCTCGGCGAGCTCCACGTCGTAATCCGCCGCCTGAAGCAAGCGGAGCAGAATGTTTTCCACATCGTCGCCGACGTAGCCCGCCTCGGTGAGGGTCGTCGCGTCCGCGATGGCGAACGGCACCTTCAGAATGCGGGCGAGCGTCTGGGCAAAGAGCGTCTTGCCGCTGCCAGTGGGGCCGAGGAGCAGGATGTTGCTCTTTTGCAGCTCCACCTCGTCGTCGCCGCCGAAGAAGATGCGTTTATAGTGGTTGTAGACGGACACGGACAGCGCGACCTTGGCCGCCTCCTGCCCGATGATATACTGGTCGAGCACCTCGCGAATTTCGCGCGGCGTGGGGATGGAGTCGGGCGCTTCCAGCTCGTCGTGCGGCTCATAGCCGTCCTCCAGCACGTCCATGCACAGGCGGACGCACTCATCGCAGATGCGCACGCCAGGCCCCTGGATCATGCGGTGCACTTCGTGCTCGCTCTTGCCGCAGAACGAGCAGCGAAGCTCTTTTTTCCTATCTTCACTCATAAGTCAAACTGTCCTTATCTCTTGTAAATGACCTTGTCCACAAGGCCGTAGGCCTGCGCCTCATCCGCCGTCATCCAGTGGTCGCGCTCGGAGTCGAGCTTGACCTGCTCGGGCGTCTTGCCGGTGTTCTCGGCCAGGATCTTATTCAAGCGCTGCTTGATGCGCAGGAAATGCTCCACGTCGCTCTCCATATCCGTGACCTTGCCCTGCGTACCGGCGGAGGGCTGGTGGATCATAATCTCCGCGTTCGGCAGCGCAATGCGCTTGCCCTTGGCGCCGGACGAGAGCAGGAACGCGCCCATGCTGGCGGCGAGGCCGACGCAGATGGTGGACACGTCGCACTTGATATACTGCATCGTGTCGTAGATCGCCATGCCGGCCGTCACACTGCCGCCGGGGGAGTTGATATAGAGCTGGATGTCCTTGTCGGGGTCCTTGGCCTCGAGGAATAAAAGCTGCGAAACGATCAGGCTCGCGGTCGCATCGTTGACCTCTTCGCCGAGGAAAATGATGCGGTCTTCCAGAAGGCGGGAGAAAATGTCGTAAGAGCGCTCGCCGCGGTTGGTCTGTTCAATGACGTAAGGGACTAAACTCATCTTGGTAACCTCCTTGTTCATACCCTGTTCAAAAAATTGGTATGTACACAATCAACCACAAATGGCAGGCATTTGTGGTTGATCGTCGTTTCTATCTATTATGGCCGCTTTGCCGATTATTCAGCCTTTTCTTCTTCCTTCTTGGCGGACTTTTTGGCAGCGGTCTTCTTGGCGGGCTTTTCCTCGCCTTCAGCGGCTTCGCCCTCGGCTTCCTTCTTGGGAGCCTTCTTCTTTTCGATCTTCGCGCTGTCCACGACGACGCTGATGGCCTTGTCGCGGATGATCTGCGTGCGGACGGACATGGCGTCAAGATACTTCTTGAGCTCGCCCACGTCCATGCTGTACTTCTCAGCAAGGTCGTTGTACTGCTTTTCGACCTCCTCGTCGGTGGCCTCGAGCTTCTCTTCCTTGATGATGGCGTTCACGGCGAGGTCCATGCGCACCTGACGGGTCGCGGGCTCCTTGCCCTCCTCCAGGAACTTGGCTTCATCCATGTTGGTCATCTTGCAGTACTGGTCATAGGGGATGCCCTGAGACTGTAAGCGCTGCTTGAACTCCTCGAGGAAGCGGGCGCACTGCTCATCGATGAGCGCATCGGGGATGTCGCACTCGATGTTCGCGGCGACCTTCTCCATCAGCTCGTTCTCGACGGCATACTTGGCGGACTGCTCGCGCTGCTCGGTGATCTCGCGCTTGATGCTGTCCTTGAGCTCCTTGAGCGTGTCGTACTCGGACACGTCCTTGGCGAAGTCGTCATCAAGCTTGGGAAGCTCCTTGCACTTGATCTCCTTGGCCTTGACGTGGAAGACGACCTTCTTGCCGGCGAGGTCCTTGTGATAATCCTCGGGGAAGGTGATGTCGAGATCCTTCTCTTCGCCGGCCTTCATGCCGATGACCTGATCCTCAAAGCCGGGGACGAAGCTGCCGGAGCCGAGCTCGAGCTCGTAATTCTCGCCCTTACCGCCCTCGAACGCTTCGCCGTTGTCGAAGCCCTCGAAGTCGATGACGGCGATGTCGCCCTTCTTGGCCTTGCGGTCGACGGAGACGAGGCGGGCGTTGCGCTCGGCCATCTCATTGAGGCGCTCCTTGACATCGTCGGCGCTGACCTTGATCTCTTCCTTCTCAGCCGTCAGGCCCTTGTACTCGCCGAGCTTGACCTCGGGATACACGGCGACGGTCGCCTTGAAGGTGAAGCCGTTCTCGTCGATCTTGTCGTCCACGATCTCGATCTCGGGATAGCCGACAACATCGAGGCCGCTCTGGCCGATGGCCTGCGTATATGCCTCGGGCAGGGCGATGTCAACGGCATCGCTGTAGAAAACGCCCGCGCCGTAGAGCTTTTCGATCATCTTGCGGGGGGCCTTGCCGGGGCGGAAGCCGGGAATGCTGAGCTTGCCGCGGGCCTTGGCGTAGGCCTTGGCAACGGCGGCTTCAAATTCCTCCGCGCCGACCTCGACGGTCACCGCGACTCTGCTCTTTTCCAGCTTTTCAACATTTTTGACAGTCATGATTTCTTTTTCCTCCGTTTAACATCAGATAATGATGCTTTTGCAAAGTGGAATTATACCATAGCTTCCTCAAAATTTCCACCCTTTTTTGCATCAATTTATGTCTTAATTGCAAATTTTTACAGGCTGAAAGGCGACATAATCCGCCGCGATCAGCGCATATTCGGTTTTCTCGCGCATCCCCTCGAACGCGCGGCGGTGCGTGTAGCCGTGCAGATGCCCGTAATAGCAGCGCTCGACCTCGTATTTGTCGAGAAGCTCGAGCATCTCGGGACACTTGTAGCCCTGATAGATGGGCGGATAGTGCAGAAAGCAGTAGATGGGCTTCCCCTCCGCCGCCTTGAGCGACGCTTCAAGCCGCAGCGCCTCGCGCGCGAGCATCTTGCCCGTGTGCGTGCCCGCGGCGTCCTCTTCATAAAACCAGCCGCGCGTGCCGCAGATGGCGTGGTCGCTGTAGAAAAAGGCGTTGTTGTAGAGGATATCGAGCGTTGTGATGTCGTGCTCGGCAAAAAACTTTTTCATCTTCGACGCCGTGCCCCACCAGTAGTCGTGGTTGCCCTTTAAGAGGATTTTCCTCCCCGGCAGCGCGTCAATAAACTGAAAATCCGGCAGCGACTGCTCGAGCGACATCCCCCACGAGATATCCCCCGCGATGACAATGACGTCGTCATCGTTGAGCTTCGAGAAATTTTCCCGAATGCGCTCGACATAGTTTGCCCACTTGGGGCCGAACACGTCCATGGGCTTGTTCGTGCCGAGCGATAAGTGCAGGTCGCCGATCGCGTATAATGCCATCGCGTGCCTCCCTTCCAAAGTCAGATCAAAATGCGTTTGCGATGTAGCGGATGCGCGTTTTGCCCGCGCTGCGGTGCACATCGGTGTAGACCTCCGCCACGTCGAAGCGGGCGGGCACATCCAGCTCGCGCTCGCTCAAGTACAAAAGCGCCGCGGCACGCAGCTTTTCCTGCTTTTTCACCGTGACGTACTCGCGCGGCGCACCGTACTGCAAATTCGTGCGCAGCTTCACCTCGACGAACAGCAGCACGCCGTCCTTCTCGGCGATGAGGTCGATCTCGCCGAAGCGGCAGCGCCACTCTCGTTCCACGATGCGGTAGCCGCGCTCGCTCAGATACTTTTCGACCAGCGCCTCGCCCCAGTCGCCGTCCTGCTTCGTGCTCATCGCCGCGCCTCCCACTTTTTGAGGAATGTCATGCGGTGCACGGGGCTCGGGCCGTACTGATCGAGCATCTGGTAGTGGAGCTTTGTGCCGTAGCCCTTGTGCCTGGCGAACTGATACTCGGGATACATCGGGTCGAGCACTTCGACCACATAATGGTCACGGCTGACCTTCGCCAGCACGCTCGCCGCGGCGATGGATAAGCTCGCGCCATCCCCGCCGACGATGGTCTCGTGCGGCGTGGTGATCTTTGCCGACGCGCCGTGGTCGCGGTTGCCGTCGATGAGCGCATAGTCCGCTGGGATTTGCAGCGCATCGATGGCGAGCTGCATCGCCTTCATGCGTGCGCTCAAAATATCCGTTGCGTCGATCTCCTTCTCGTCGACGGACGCGATGGCGTAGGCGGCGGCTTTTTCACAGATGACGGGAAACAGCGCCTCGCGCTTTTTCTCCGTCATCTTCTTGGAGTCATTCAGCCCCTCGATCTCACAGCCCTCCGGCAGGATGACGGCAGCGGCGTACACAGGGCCCATCAGCGGCCCCGCGCCCGCCTCGTCCACGCCGCAGACGGATGAAAAGCCCGCGGAGCGGGCTTTGTCCTCGTAGTGTAGGTTGACGCTCATGTGCGCTCGCCCTCCGGCGGGAATTCGAGCGTAAAGCGGCCGAGCTTGCCGCCGCGGAACTCGTCGAGCAGGATACGGCTCATGCGCTCGGTGTCGACCTCGCCGCCGGAGATCAGAAAGCCGCGCTTGCGCCCCGCCTTTTCGAGCAGTGCATAGCCGTCGTCCTCTTCCGAAACGGTGAGCTTGTAGCGCTCCTCGATGGCCTTGGGATAATTTTTGCCGAGGTAATCCATCAGGCGCATGGCGAGCTCTTCGATGTCGATGACCTCGTCGCGGATGGCGCCGGTGAAGGCTAAACGCACGCCGACGCTGCTGTCCTCAAATTTCGGCCACAGGATGCCTGGCGTATCAAGGAGCTCGAGCGTCTTGTCGACCGGCACCCACTGCTTCGTGCGCGTGACGCCGGGGCGGTCCTCCGCCTTGGCGCTTTTGCGGCCGGAGACCTTGTTGATAAACGTCGACTTGCCAACGTTCGGGATGCCGAGTACCATCACGCGCAGCACGCGGCCGATCTGGCCCTTGGCCTCGTAAGAGGCGATCTTATCGTGCAGCAGCGTGCGCACGGCGGAAGAAAACTGCTTCACGCCCCCGCCCTGCTTCGCGTCCGTTTCGATGACGGCGCAGCCGAGCGAGCGGAAATACGCCGCCCACTTTTTCGTCATCTCAGGGTCGGCCTGATCGACGCGGTTCAAAACGATCAAACGGGGCTTGCCCGCTGTCAGTTCGTCCACATCGGGGTTGCGGCTGCTCATCGGGATGCGCGCGTCCAGAATTTCGCACACGGCGTCCACGTTGCCGAGCTCCGCCGTGATCATGCGGCGGGTCTTGGTCATGTGCCCCGGGAACCAGCTCAGAGAATCCAACTGCATTTGCTCGTCCCCCTTTACTGCAAAAGGCCGATGCGGCCAAACTCGCGCTGCTCGGTCAGATAGTCGCGTCCCGGGAAGACGAGGAACACCGCCTTGCCGATCAGAAGGCGCGTGTCCACCGTGCCGAGCGAGGAATCGCGGCTGTCGTTCGAATGGTTGCGGTTGTCACCCATGAGGAAGACTTCGCCCTCCGGCACGGTAAGCGGGAACACGGTGCCCTCTTCGCGATAGGTGTAGTCGTTGATGTAGTCCTCGTCCAGAAGCTCGCCGTCCACATAGACCTGACCCAAGTTAAAGTCGATGTCCACGGTCTGGCCCGCGGTGGCGATGACGCGCTTGACGATGGGCTTCGAGTCAAAGGTCTCCTTGCGCGCGATGACGATATCGCCGACCTGATAGTCGCCGCAGAGCAGCGAGTTGACGACGAGAAGCCGGTCGCCGTCCTGCAGCGTCGGGATCATTGACGGGCCGGAAACGCCCATCAGCCGCACAAGAAACGTAAACACCAGCACAACGACCAGCAGCGCCGAGACGAGAGACGAGACCGTCTCATACACGTCGCGTCCGGGGATCTTTTCCACGATCTCCTCCTGCGGCTGCTCGCTGATCTCCATTTTCTGATCAAATTCGTCCATTTCGGTCTCCTAAACCCAGCGCCGCGCAGCGGCGGACTAACAGTCTCCCTCTGCGGCAAAATGCGCCTGATTTTCTAATGTATTATTGTAGCACGCTTTTTGAAAAAGGCAACAAAAAAAGCATGGCGGAAACGCCATGCTTTTTTGTTCTCAAAGAATCTGCCTTACAGCTTCTCGCGGATCTTGGCAGCCTTACCGACGCGGCCGCGCAGGTAATACAGCTTGGCGCGGCGAACATAACCGCTGCGCACGGTCTCGACCTTCTCGATGAGGGGGGAGTGGATGGGGAACACCTTCTCGACGCCGACGCCGTAGGCAAGACGACGAACGGTGAAGGTCTCCTCAAGACCGCCGTGCTTCTTCGCGATGACGATGCCCTCGAAGACCTGGATACGCTCGCGGGATCCTTCCTTGATCTTGACATGAACGCGGACGGTGTCGCCGACGTTGATGACGGGCATTTCCTTTTTCAGCTGCTGGGATTCGAGCTCTTTGATGAGATCCATGGATATTTTCCTCCTATTTATAGGCGTTCTTGACCGCTTTTCTTCGGCGCTGTCGGGACTCTTTCACCCGCGCACGGCAGAGGACCGCCCTTTTCAAGCTATGGTAGCATATCACATCCCCAACGGGAATGCAAGCATTATTTGCAAAAACACGGCAGGAATCAGCGGAAAACGTTCATTTCCGCGTCGTAGACCTCTTTTCGGCGCACGCGAACAAAGTCCGGCGCGATCTCCGGCAGATGCCGCGCGACCGCCGCGCCGATCAGCGCGGGGTTGAGGCCTGGGTTCTGCGCGGCGACGACCGCATCGGCGAGGATCACGCCCTCCCCCTCCGTCAGCGTGAGCGAGCGGATGAGCGGCGCAATGTTGAGCTCTGTCATGCCCTTGTGCTTCGTGCGCTTTTCGACAAAGATCTCCTCCTGCGTAAAAAACTCGCGGATGCGCTCGCACGCACCCTCGGGCACGCCGTTGTCGTATTCCATTTCGAGCTGCGCGCGCAGGTTGACCATCTCGCGCACGGGGCGCGTCACGCTATAGCAGTCCAGCACGCGAAGGCCCGCGGGCATGCCGGTGTTCAGCGCCTCGGCCACGCCCTCGCCCATGCTGTCCTCCACGCTTTCAAAGTCGAGGATCTCGCAGTCGCTCGACTGCCCCACGGGCAGCGGCAGCACGATGGACAGAATCGGGTGCGGGTGGAAGCCGTTGGAGTGCTTGATAGAAAGGCCCGCGCGCGGGAACACGCGCTGGAACGTGCGCATCACGTCAAGATGCGAAATGTAGGACGCCTGATGCTCCTTGACAAAAACCAGCCGCAATTTAGACATCGCATTTCCCTCCCACCAGGCAGTTTGCGCCGCAGGCGTTGCAGTGCGTGCGGCAGTCCGGCGTCGTCACGCCCTCATAGCTCAGCGCGTGCTCGCGCTTCAAATACCCCGGTGCAACGCCGCAGGAGATCATGCTCCACGGCAGAATTTCATCCTCGCTGCGGCGGCGGTTGGCGTAAAAGTGCGGGTCAAGGCCGCACTCCTCAAAGGCCTCCATCCAGCGGTTCAGATCAAAATAGTCCTCCCACGCGCTGAGCGTTTCTCCCTTGCGCCACGCGGTCTCGATGACCCTGCCGAGCCGGCGGTCGCCGCAGGAGATGACCGCCTCCATAAAGCTCGTGGGCGAGGGGTGCCAGTTGTACGTGACGGACTTGGTGTTCATCGCCTCGCGCAGGAGCTTGACGCGGCGCTCGTACTCTTCAATGGGGATCTGCGGCTCCCACTGGAACGCCGTGTGCGGCTTTGGCACAAACCACGAGGTCGACACCGTGATGCGCACGCCGCGCGTCTTGTTGAGTGCGCTTTCGCGCCAGGCGTGCATGACATGGGCCGCGATGTCGGCAATGCCGAGCACGTCCTCGTCCGTCTCGGTCGGAAGGCCGAGCATGAAGTAGAGCTTGACCGCGCTGTATCCGCCCGCAAACGCGCGGCGGCAGGATTCGAGCAGATCCTCCTCCGTCAGATTCTTGTTGATGGCGTCGCGCAGTCTCTGCGTGCCCGCCTCGGGTGCAAACGTGAGGCCGGTCTTTCTGCCCTTTTGCAGCCGCTCCATCAGCGCCATGGAGAAGTTATCCGCACGCAGCGACGGCAGCGCGAGCGTCACATGCCGCTGGGCACAGAAGTCCTCTAAGTCGTCGCACAGCTCGACAAGGTGCGGATAGTCGGACGTCGAGAGCGACGAGAGCGTCATATCCTGATAGCCCGAGTCCTCGACGGCTTCAACGGCGTAGCCGCGCAGCAGCTCCTCCGAGCGGTTGCGCACGGGACGGTAGACATACCCCGCCTGACAGAAGCGGCAGCCGCGGATGCAGCCGCGAAACAGTTCGAGCGACACACGGTCCTGCACGATCTCGGTCGAGGGAACGATGGTCTTGGTCGGATAGTAGGCCTTGTCCATGTCCCGCATGATGCGCTTTAGGACGACCTTGGGCGCACCCTCGTTTGCCGTGATGGACTTGACCGTGCCGTCGTCGTTGTAGACAACGTCGTAAAGGCTCGGCACATAGACGCCCGGGATCTGCGCGGCGCACACGAGAAACTCGTGCTTGCTCCAGCCCTCTCGCCGCGCCTGACGGTGCAGCTCGATGAGCTCGACATCCATCTCCTCGCCCTCGCCGATAAGAGCAAGATCGATAAAATCCGCGATGGGTTCGCAGTTGTACATCGCCGTGCCGCCCGCGACAACGAGCGGTGTGAGCGCCGTGCGTTCGCTCGCGTGCAGCGGCACGCCTGCTAAGTCCAGCATGTCGACCATCGCGGGGAACGCCATCTCATAGCCAATGGAAAAGGCGATGATGTCAAAATCCTTGATCGGGTCAAACGATTCGAGCGCGTAGAGCGGGATGTTCGCATTTCGCATCTCCTGCTCCATGTCGCCCCAGGGGGCGAAGCAGCGCTCGCACCACACGCCCTCAATATTGTTCATCACACCGTACAGAATGCGCATGCCGAGGTTCGACATGCCGATCTCATACGTGTCGGGAAAGCAGAAGGCGACGCGCGTGTCGACCTTTCTCTTGTCCTTCATGATCGCGTTGAATTCCCCGCCGACATAGCGTGCGGGCTTCTGCACGCGGGGCAAAATGCGTTCCAATCTCTTATCCACAAAAGTTCTCCTCTGAAGTAAGCAAAAATAAAAAGCCGAAAATGGGCACAAACATCCATTTTCGGCTATTCTACACTTTTATTGCGCGACGCGCAAGTCTCAGTTCTTTGAGCGCGCTTAAAAGCAGTGCCAGTGCGGCAAAAATAACGAGCGCGCCGCCGCGCGTCTGCACATAGAGATACACTGCCCCGCCCAGCAGCGCGAGTGAACAGAGAACGCCCGCAAGCGCCGCGACCGCGTCGCCCACGAGCGGGCCAAACAACGCCGAGACCGCAAGATTCAGCGCGTGCGAGCCGTCGAGCGGCGGGATAGGCAGCAGGTTGAACGCGCAGAGCAGAATGTGCGCGCCAGCGAAGACGAAGCCCTCCACCCACACATAGTGCAGCGAAAACCACGCCGTCAGAACGCCGCAGACGAGGTTCATGCCGCAGCCCGCGAGCGTGACGACAAGCTCACGCCCGTAAGAGAGCCTTTGCGCTCCGCGCGCGTGCAGCACCGCGCCAAACGCGCTGAGACGCAGCCCCTCGATGGGCACGTGGAATGCCCGCAGCGCCAGAAGATGCCCGCACTCGTGCAGCGCGGCGGCCAGCAAAATCGAGAGCACGATCGTCAGCGGACTCACGATGGCCGCGAGCAGAATGAGCAGCCAGAAGCTCCACGAAACGTGGAGCCCGCGTTCAGGGAACCACATAGTAAACGGGGTTCAGATACTCTTCCCCGTCGTGCACCTCAAAGTGGAGGTGCGAGCCCGTGGCGTTGCCGGTCGAGCCAACTTTAGCGATCGCATCGCCCTTTTTGACACTCTGTCCCGCGCTCGCGGTGATGGCGCTACAATGGGCGTAGAGCGTTGAAAATCCGCCCTCGTGGTTGACCGTCACATAGTTGCCGAGGATATTGCTCTCCCCCACCGTACCGACGGTGCCGTCGGCAAAGCAGGCGACAGAGGCGCCCTCCTCGCCCGCGATGTCCATGCCGTAATGGAAGCACTCGCCCGCGCCGTTCGGGTCGTCGCGCCAGCCGAACGGCGATGTCACCGTGCCGGACAGCGGCGTCGTGTACGAAAAGCCTAAAATGCGCTGCTCGCCCACGGCGAGTGCGGGCAGCTCCCGCGCGCTCGTGAGGTCGGAGACGTCCTGCTCCGAGACCGTCATGCCGATCAGATTGCCCGAGACCTCCTGCGCCTTGCTCTCGCCGCCAAACACCGCGACATAGGCCTCCGACAGCGAATCGCCCCAGTCCTGCTCGCCGGATGCCGCACGCCCGACCGCGGAAAACGCCGAGATGAAGTCCGCGTCGCGCACCAGCCACTGCCCCAGCGTCCCGCGCAGCGCGCTTAAGTTCCCCGGCATCAGCAGCTTGAGGCCAATGAGCGCCACAAACAGCGCCCCGCAGACGATGAGCTGCACCCAAAGCCGCGGCACTCCCATTTCCTTGCCGCGAGACACGCGCGATGTGCGCGTTCGCGGCGCAACGCGCTTCCCGCTCCCGCTGTATGTTGTCCACTGCCGCCGCTTCTTCATGCCGCCCGCCTCCCGTCCATTTCTGCCATAGCCTATGTGGACGAGGAGAAAAAAATACCTCCGCCATGTAGCGGAGGTACTTGAGGCCATTTTATTCTTCCATTTTATACGCCGCGTAGACGTTTCTTCTTGTAAAGTCAGTTACCTTGCCAAATATGACGTCCGGCAGCTTTGTGACGGCGTCCTCGGCCTTGGTGCTCGCGTTGATGAGACCGTTTTCGCGGCAGTAGGACATTGCGCCGTCGTAGGGGCCGGCCTTGCCGGTCTTTCGCAGCTGGGCGACACGGCGGGAGAGGGCCTCGTCGCGCGGCGCGAGCAGCATCGCGAGTTCGCCGACGGTCATTTTATCGTCGAGGCGCAGCTTGTTGTCCGTGAAGACGATGGCTCGCGTCTTTGCAAGCGCGACGAGCTTTTCAAACAGCGGATCGTCGCGCCCGACATCCGTAAACGGGCTCTCCTCCATCAGCTCGCCCACGCTGACAACGCGGTAGCCGTACTCCTTAAGAAGCGCGAGCTGCTTGCCCAGCGCGAACGCGACCGGCGTGCGCTTGGCCATGTTGTAGCCGTCCTTCTGGAAGATGATCTGTCCGCAGAAGAAGTCAGGGTCCTTTTCGAGCGCCTTGCGCATCGGCTCTACCATCGCGTCGATCTCCGCCTGAAGCGCCGCCTCAGGGTCCTCATGCGTGGAGGGCAGCCAGCCCGCGCCATCGAACGACGCGGCCATATACTGGTACCCCATGCGCTCGTAGACGTCGTAACTCGTGAAGCCGTCCGCCATCTTGTCGACATAGTGCGGCGGGCGCGCGAGCGTGAGCGTATAGCCGTAGCGCTCACGCATCAGCGTGTCGAGGCGCGTCAGGTCCGCGACCGCGGCGTCAAAGCCAGGCAGGTACTCGCGCGCGCCGTAGACAAACGGCTTTTTGCCGAAGATGATGTGGCGGTAGCCGTGGTTTGTGATCTGATGCCCCTCGTCGAGCATGCGGCGGATCAGGCGGTCGTTGTGCACGGCTCCGCCTTTGTCGTCGCAGTGGATATCGGGGTAGTGGTCGAATTTGACGCCGCCCCACGCCGCGCTGCCGAGCTTGCCCGCCTCGTCGGGGTAGTTCTCGCTCGTGTCGCCGATGACGTCGAAGCTGCCCTTTGCGCCGTACTGCGCGAGCGTGTCGAGCAGCACATCCGTCAGCGTTTTGCCCTCAAATCGGTCGGGCGATGCGGGAAGGCCCATCGGGCCGTCGTCGAACGTCATCGCGCAGATACGCTCGCCCGTCTTCACGCGCTCGATGCGGCGCGTGTAGCCGACGTAGTGCTTTTCCGCGGGCGTGATGATCTTCTTGACGATCTTCTTTCCCTTTTTGCCGAGTTTAACGATCCATGACATGCCATCCATCCTCCCTGGTGGTAAAGTCCTGCAAGGCGCATTTTACTGTAAAGAGCATTCCATTTACTCGCCTTTTTACGCCTGCGTTTGTCTTCTCTCTTTTGGTCTTCTGGCTTCTCGCTACGCACATTGCGCGGCCACGGCGGCCTTCGACCTGCTTCGCGCCCCGCAGGAGCGCTGCCTTGACGGCGGAAAGCGACAGCTCGTCCGCTTCCAGCACCGTCACGCCGCCGCCGACCTCTTCTGGCACATGTGCGTCGCTGCCCGCAGTGACGGGCTTTTTCCATTTTTGCGCCAGCTCGCGCGCCATGGCGTTGGCGTTCTTGTTCTTGCGGCCGGCACGGCTGTTCCAGATCTCGACGCCGTCAAGCCGGCTCATCACATCGTCGAGCCGGTTCGCGTCTGTGCTGTGCTCAAAGGGATGCGCGATGACCGCCAGCCCGCCCTGTGCGTGAATGGCCGTGACCGACTCGGAAAACTTTCTCGTTTCGATGGGTTCTCTCACAAAGAGACCCAGCAGATGCCCGCGCTCGGTCGAAACCTCGGTCGCGGGGATGACGAGAAAATCGTCGAATTCCGGAACCTCGTCCAGCACGCGGTCGTGGTCGCAGATGGCGACACCGTTCAGCCCGCGCTCGCGCGCAAGCGCAACGATCTCGCTCAGGCTCATGCAGCCGTCGAACGACCGCTCGGAATGAATGTGCAGATCGAGCCGCAGCTCCATGATCCTCTCCCCCTTCTCAGCGCTCAAACAGGCTCTTTTTAAGGTATGCGCGCATGACCTTGCCATCGCCCTTGGCGCTCAAGGCCTCTTTCGCCGTGAAGAAATCGCCGAGACCGCGCAGGCCCTCCTTGACGCGGCCCGCCTTCAGATAGCTCAGTGCAGCGACCGTGTCGTTGAGGAAAAAGCGCATTTTTACACCCGTCCGGTAGTCCTTCGCCGTGTAGGTGACTTGCCCGCCCTGCGCGGCCTGCGCGTAGTGCGCGACGATGGGACTCTGCGCCGCCTCCGTCATCGGGAAACTGCCCCACACGCGGGGGTTGACTTCCAAAATGCAGTCCCCTTTGAACTCAACCATGGCAAGGCCTGTAAAGTGAAACGACTTGAGCAGTTCGTAAGCCTCGTCGATCATCTTTTCATCATAAAAACTCTCGCAGCAGGTCGACGGCCCACCTGTGATCGGATACTCGCGCACGCGGCGGTGGCACAGCGCGCCGAGCAGCTCGCTCTCGCGGCCGAGCAGCAGGCTCACGCCCGCGCCCGCGCCCGTGATCTTCTGCTGCACGATGGGGCTCGGGTCGTAGCGCTGCATCTTTTCCATGATGGCGTCGAATTCCGCCTCGTTGTTCGCCACGGCGTAGCGGTCGGCGGCCTTGAGGCCGAACTTCTCCCCGCAGTGCGGCTTGACGACGACGGGGTAGCTCTCCGGCGTGCCGTCGTACTCGCGCGGCACAGGAATGCCAAGCTCCAGCGCGCGCTGATGCACGCTCTCCTTGTCGTTGAGCGCGTCGAGCGTCTCCTTCGGCGCGATGAGGAAGTTCGCCAGCGCGGCAAACTCCTCCCGACGGGCGGCGACGGTGTTGAGCGTCACCGCGCCGACGCAAAATAGCACCGGATGCTCATACTCTTTGAGTACGCTCAGCAGCTTTTCGGCGTAATCCGCATCCGCGCACGCGCCGTCGATCCAGCGGAAATCATCGCAGGACTTCGACACCGACACTGCGGGTGCACTCTTGACGTCCGCCCTTGTCTGCGTCACGACCACGCGGTAGCCCGCGCGGTGCAGCGCACGCACCGCCGCGATGGACGAGCGGTATTTTCCGTCCGTCACAAGTGCTGTTTTCATCTTATCATCACCGCCGTTTTTCTTTTGATCTGCCTGCCATGATACCAAACTCCCCCGCAAATTGCAAGAGCGCGCGATCCATCGCCTGTATTTCATAAAATACAGTTTATCATTGAAAAAAGTGATGAAACGCCTTGCTTTTTTCGTCCTCTCATATTATTCTTTTCAAAGTAGAACGACATTCCGGAGGAAACCCGTCTTATGAACGATATCAGCCTCAAGCAGCTTGAAATTTTCGTCGCCGTTGTGGAATACGGCGGCTTCACCCGTGCGGCGGAGGAGCTGTTCTTCAACCAGTCCACCGTGAGCGCGCACATTTCGCTTTTGGAGCAGGCGCTCGGCAAGGAACTGTTTGTGCGCTCCAACCGCCGCCATGTTCGCTTGACGAAGGAGGGCGAACAGGTCTACCCCATCGCAAGGCGCATTCTGAATGACTGCGCCGCGCTGCGCACGCTGTTTTCCGACGCGGACAGCGCCCCCGTGGTCGCGCTCGGCGCGTCCACCGTGCCGGGGCAATATCTGGTGCCGGGCTACCTCGCCGCGTTTTTGAAGCGCGAGCCGGAGTTCCGTTATTCCCTGCGCCGCGGCGACAGCGAGCAGGTGCACCGGATGCTTAAATCCGGCCAGATCGCCGTCGGCTTTGTCGGCGCGGTCAGCGAGCCGGAAAATGTCGACTACTTCCCTCTCTACGACGACAGGCTCGTGCTCGCCGCGCCGAACAACGAGCACTACCGCGCGTTCAGAGAGCGCGGCGTCTACGGCCGCGAGCTGCTGCTCGAAGAGCCGTTCGTCTCGCGCGAAGAGGGCTCTGGCACGGACACGAGCCTGCAAAACTATCTGCGCACGGTCGGCCTCTCCCACGATATGCTGCATGTCGTGGCGCGCGTGGACGATCCCGAGGCCATCAAGCAGATGGTCTCCGGCGGCGTAGGCGTTGCCGTGCTCTCGGCGCTCGCCGTGGAGCAGGAGGTTCAAAACGGCACGCTGCTCGCCTTCGAGATGGACAAAAGCGCGCTCAAGCGCACGATCTATCTCATCACGCTCAAATCGCAGCAGCTCTCCCGCATGGAGCAAAAGCTCGTCGACTTTTTGAAAAGCCCGCACCGCAGGAAGCGCGCCGAAGCGCAGAACTAAGTCAAAAAAAAGGCACGGCGAAAGCCGTGCCTTTCATTTTGTCTTTTACTTCTTCAAAAAGCCGAACAGGCTGTGCTTTTCATACGGCTTGCTCGTCATGGAGACGAAGTCGTAGCCGGTCTTGGTGATGGCCTCGCGCAGCTTCGCCTCGTCGATGGGCTCTTCGCTGATGATGTCCGCTTCGCCCCTGGAGTGGGAGGCGGAGACTTTCTTCACGGAGAACGCGTTGCGGATGGCGTCGTTGATGTGCGATTCGCACATGCCGCACATCATGCCGTCGATCTTCACTTTGGTTTCGTACATGTTAAGATCATTTCCTTTCATACGGCGCAGGAGACGCGGGTGGATAAGTCCCGCGTCTCCTGTGCTATTTAATGCTGCTTACTGTGACAAGTGCCGTGCATAGCGCAGTGTGCACAGTTACAGCCACAGGAGTTTCTTCCCCTCTTTCTCTGCCGGATAAGATAGGTGGAGATAGCAATGATTATGGCAAGCAGGATAGCAGAGACGATGATCGTCGACAGGTTTGCGGTAACCCAGTTCAACATGGAAATCACTCCTTTCGCAGGGTATCGGTGTTAAGGGATCAGTGCTTATCGCTCAGCTTGGTAGCTTCCTTATAGGGCTTGAAGAGCATGTAGATGATCAGGGCGAGCGCCGTGATGGCCGCGATCAGTCCGATGACGTTCAGGCTGCCGGTGAAGGCATTGCCGAACTGGTTGATCATCAGGGCAATGAGGTAAGCAAAGCCGCACTGATAGCCGATGGCGAACCACGTCCACTTCGCGTTGTTCATCTCGCGCTTGATCGCGCCGATGGCCGCGAAGCACGGAGCGCAGAGCAGGTTGAACACCAGGAAGGAATACCCGGTGATGCCGGTGAAGGCCGCCGCGATATTCTGGTAAACGGTCAGCTCACCGCCGCCGTAGAGAATACCAAGCGTACCGACGATGTTCTCCTTGGCGACAAGGCCAGTGATGGAGGCGACGGTCGCCTGCCAGTTGCCCCAGCCGAGCGGGATGAAGATCCAGGCGATCAGGTTGCCGATCTTGGCAAGGATGGAGGAGTCGATCTGATCCTCAGAAAGCATCTGGAACGTGCCGTCGACCCAGCCAAAGTAGGTGGTGAACCACACGAAGATAGTGGAAAGCAGGATGATGGTACCGGCCTTCTTGATGAACGACCAGCCGCGCTCCCACATGCTGCGCAGCACGTTGCCGAGGGTCGGCCAGTGGTAGGCAGGCAGCTCCATGACGAACGGAGCGGGATCACCGGAGAACATCTTGGTCTTCTTCAGCATGATACCGGAGATGATGATGGCTGCCATACCGATGAAGTAAGCGGAGGTGGAGACCCAGGCACTGCCGCCGAAGAGGGCGCCGGCGATCATGCCGATGAACGGAACCTTGGCGCCGCAGGGGATGAACGTGGTGGTCATGATCGTCATACGGCGGTCACGCTCGTTTTCGATGGTACGGGAGGCCATGATGCCCGGAACGCCGCAGCCCACACCGATGAGCATCGGGATGAAGGACTTACCGGAAAGGCCGAACTTGCGGAAGATACGGTCGAGCACGAAGGCGATACGGGCCATGTAGCCGCAGGCCTCAAGGAAGGCGAGCATCAGGAACAGGACCAGCATCTGCGGCACGAAGCCGAGCACTGCGCCGACACCGGCGACGATACCGTCGAGGATCAGGCCGTTGAGCCAGTCAGCCGTACCGGCGGCGTCAAGCGCATCGCCGATCAGAACAGGGATACCGGGGACCCAAACGCCGTAGTCAGCCGGGTCGGGCTCGTCAAAGCCGTTCTCTTCAAAGTAGCTGACAGCGTCCACATAGGTCATGCCGACGGTGGAATCTTCGTCCGCGTCATCGGGGATAGCGTCATAGTAGGCGGTCATCTCGTTGATGGCGAGGGTCTCTTCATCCTCCACGTCAACGGTTGCGGTGTCTTCGGTGGGCTGGAATGCCTTGAGCTCTTCGAGCGCCGCGTCGGCGTCGAAGCTCTCGTCTTCCATGTCGAGGCCGACGAACGCGTCAGCCGCTTCGGTCGCGGCGGTGTAATCATCGCTCGCTTCGCCATAGGCGGCGGAGCCAATGCCCAGCAGGTGCCAGCCGTCGCCGAACAGGCCGTCGTTTGCCCAGTCGGTCGCGGGCGCGCCCACGCCGACCATAGCGACCCAGTACACAAGGAACATCACGACCGCGAAGATGGGCAGGCCCAGCCAGCGGTTGGTGACGACCTTATCGATCTTATCGGAGGCGGAGAGCTTTTCCGTGCTCTTTTTCTTGTAGCAGCCCTTGATGAGCTGTGCGATGTAGATGTAGCGCTCGTTGGTGATGATGCTCTCGGCATCGTCGTCGAGCTCGGTCTCCGCCGCCTTGATATCCTCTTCGATGTGGTTCATCGTCTCGGTGGGGATGCTGAGCTTTGCGAGCACCTTGTCGTCGCGCTCAAAGATCTTGATCGCGTACCAGCGCTGCTGCTCTTCCGGCATGGAGTGCACGGCCGCCTCTTCGATGTGGGCGATGGCGTGCTCGACAGGGCCGGAGAAGGTGTGCATCGGGACGGTCTTGGTGCCCTTGGCGGCGCGGATGGCAGCCTCGGCAGCGTCCATGACGCCGTCGCCCTTGAGCGCGGAGATCTCGATGATCTCGCAGCCAAGCTCACGGGAGAGCTCCTTGACGTTGATCTCGTCACCGTTCTTGCGGACGATATCCATCATGTTGATGGCGATGACCACGGGAATGCCGAGCTCAGTGAGCTGGGTGGTGAGATACAGGTTACGCTCGAGGTTCGTGCCGTCGATGATGTTCAGGATCGCGTCGGGACGCTCGGTGATGAGGTAGTTACGGGCGACGACCTCCTCCAGCGTGTAGGGGGACAGGGAGTAAATACCGGGAAGGTCCATGATGACCACGTCATCGTGCTTCTTGAGCTTACCTTCCTTCTTTTCCACGGTGACGCCTGGCCAGTTGCCGACAAACTGATTCGAGCCGGTCAGGGCGTTAAACAGCGTCGTCTTACCGCAGTTGGGGTTGCCCGCGAGGGCAATTTTGATCTGCTTTTCCATGTTTCTTACTGCTCCTTCTTGTTAAGTTTCCTTAACTTATGTAGAAATTAATTATTCAACTTCGATCATTTCAGTGTCCGCCTTACGCAGCGACAGCTCGTAGCCGCGCACGGTGACTTCCATCGGGTCGCCCAGGGGCGCGACCTTGCGCACGAACACCTCAGTGCCCTTGGTGATGCCCATATCCATGATACGGCGCTTGACGGGGCCCTCGCCATGGAGCTTGACGACTTTGACGGTCTCGCCGATCTTGACTTCACGCAGTGTTTTCATAATCTCTCTCCTTTTATTTGAAAAATTGCTCAAACCATGATTTTTCTTGCCATTTCTTCACTAATGGCAACGCGGGCTTCCTTGACCTTGACGATCACATTCCCGCCGAGCGACGACACGATACTCACCGTGCCCCCGGCCACAAAGCCGAGATCTTCGAGATGCTTTTTGACTTCAGCGCTCCCGCCGACTTTGAGGATAGTATTTTCTTCTCCGGCATTCGCCAGTGTAAGCGGCATCATTATTTATCCCTCCGCATGCTGTTGGTCTGGCACTTTTCTCATCGCGGCGATCCGCAATTCGCCATCTCAAAGTTAGTGTCATTTAACTTTCGCCCGTAAGTTTAATCTCTCTAACCTATTTTGTCAAGAGGTTTTGTGAACATTTTTTAATGCTTGCATTTTTTGTTAGAGCATGTTAATCTGTGATTGATCTTTAACAATGAAGTTGGTGAAACCGCACATGAAAATCCAAAAGGCATCTGAAGATTATCTCGAATCCATGCTGATGATGAAAGAGCAGCACGGCTATATCCGCTCGGTCGACGTGGCCGACCATCTGGGCGTGACGAAGCCCAGCGTCACCTACGCGACCAAGCGACTGCGCGAAAACGGATATATCGAGATGGACCGCGACGGCCTCATCACGCTGACAGACCGCGGCATGGCGATCGCAGCAAAGATGCTCGACCGCCACCACACGCTCACAAAATTTCTCATCGCCCTCGGCGTGGACGAAAAGACCGCTGAGGAGGATGCGTGCAAGATCGAGCACGACATCAGCCAGCAGACATACGACGCGATCTGCGAGCACGCAAGGCAGCACCTTTAAATGCAGGATCAACGGCCCCGTACCGAAAAGGTGCGGGGCCGTTTTCTTATATTTATAATATAATTTTGTCGATATCTTCCCTTTTTCTCCCGCCGCGCAGGAACAAATCATCCGGTTTTTCCGTCAAAAAGGAAAAATAAAAAAATTTTACGGTTTCGTGAAGCATTTTGCCGGAAATTGCGTCTATTCAAGTAGAAACACTTTTTCACGAGGAAATGAGGCGCTGCACGATGGAAGACGCGCAGATCATCGAGCTGTTCTTTGCGCGCTCGGAGGATGCCATCAGCGAGCTGGACAAGAAATACGGCAAGCTCTGCCACAAGCTCGCGGACAACATCCTTGCAAGCGCGCAGGATGCGGAGGAGTGCGTGAACGATGCGTACTTAAGCACCTGGAACGCGATCCCGCCGCAGCGTCCGGAATCGCTTCCGGCGTTTGTCGGCACGCTCGTCCGCCGCTGTTCGATCACGCGCTATCGTGCCAACACGGCAATGAAACGAAACAGCCATTACGATATGTGCATGGAGGAGCTTGAAACGTTTCTTGCTTCGCCCCAGCAGGCGGCGGAGGAGCACTATGCGGCCAGAGAGCTCGCCGCCGCGATCGAGCGCTTTCTTGACACGCAGAGCAAGGAAAACCGTGTGCTCTTCATGCGCCGCTACTGGTACGCCGACAGCTTTGCCGAGATCGGCAAGCTCCTCGGCATCACCAAGGGCAACGCCCGATTGCGCCTGACGCGTATGCGCAAGCAGCTCAAGACCTATCTGACCGAACAGGAGGTGCTGGTATGACGCCCGAGCTTTTTTCCGACGCCATGAACGAGATCGGCGCGAAATACGTCGAAGAGGCCCTGACCTACAAGCGCCCCGTGCAGCGGAGCTTCTGGAGCAAGCTCGCCAAGCGCGCGGCCATGGTCGCTCTGGTCGCTCTGCTCGCGCTCAGCGGCTTTGCCGCCGCCAGTCCCGCCGCGCGGGCCGCTATGATCCACTGGGTGGAAACGTGGACGGGCTCGCAGGTCTCCTATGAATATGCGGGCGACGCCCCCACCGGCGAGCTGCCGTTCTACGCGATCACCGCCCTGCCGGACGGTTACACGCTGGACGAAGATATGAGCTACGAGGACTCCGGCTTCCGTCAGCTCTGCTATCGGAGCGGCGACGACCTCATCCTTTTCAGCTATATCTACATGCAGGACGATTCGTTCAGCTATTACGACATGGGCGAGGACACCAAAATTTCCGAGGTCACCGTCAACGGCTGCAAGGGCAAGTTCTTTCTTGCGAGCGATGAGTCGCTGTGGAGCACGCTTGAATGGATCGACGAGGAGAGCAATCTCCACTTCTCGCTCGACGCCAGCGGCGATGAAGCCGTCCTGCGCGCTCTAGCCGAGAGCGTGGCGGTCACGGAGAAGACCGTCGATCTTTCCGACGGCGATGAAGACGAGAATATTCTCACCTTTGATGACATAGAGGGGGAAAAGCTCCCCGACGAGGAGGCGAAGCCGTGAACGATTATCTTGTGTGGGTGGATACCTCCACTAAAATCGCCTCGTTCCATGAGGTCGAGGCAAGCGACCTGCTGCACTTTGAGCAGTACGAAAACTTTATGAACTACCTTGCCTCCCTTACCGCACAGGGATACCGCTTCCAGTGAGCGTGACCGTATTTCAAATTGAGAGAGAAATGAAAAGCGAGAGAACAAGAGAGGAGAACCGCCATGATGGAAAATAATTCGACACCAAGCCCTGACCCCGTCCCCGAAGCCTCCCCCATTGCCGTTCCCGCCCCCGCAGAAAGCGCTGCCACTCCCCCGCCCGCGCCGCCGGTCATTCCCCTGCGCGAGAGGCCAAACGCGCCGCTGCTGCACAAGGGGTTCCAGAACCTCTTCCGCCTCGGCATCGCCAATATCGTCATCAATCTTTTGAACAACACCTTCAAGCTCGGTGACAAGATCCCGGCGCTCGGCATCGTGCTGAGTGCGATGTCGTTTGCGGTCAGCGTTCTCGCGTTCGTTGTGCTCTGGAAGCTGAGCGCGGCCGTCCCCCGCTTCCGCAAGGCCGTGTACTTTAATCTTCTGCCGCTGATCGCGCTGCCGTTCGTTGCGCTTCTCGATGCGCCAAGCGTACAGGAGTGGATAACGGCATCGGACGTCTCCGCGATTCTGGTCGTTCTGATCATTCTGCTGGGATTGATCTTCCTGTTTGCCACACTTGCGGCGTACCACCAGCTCACCGCCTGCGCCGAAGCATTCGACGGCGCGGATGACGAGATGGACGCCAAATGGCGCAAGCTCTGCACCTGGCAGGTCGTGATCATCGGCTGCTTCGGTGCATTCCTTACCCTGCTCCTGCTTTTGGGTCTGTCATCTGCTTCCTTCTTCTACTTCTACAACGGCGGCCTGATCGTCCTGCTCCTGTTCATTCTCGCCATTGCCATCGCTTTGGGCGTGGTCAAGATCATAGAGCTCGTGTACCTCAACCGCAGCGCCAAGCTGTACGAGTAAACGTCAACCATCACAAAACGGAAAGGAGTATGTTATGTCTACCATCAACAAGACTTTTCTGCGCGTCCTGCTTGCCATCGCCTGCTGCATCGCGCTCGCGTTCAGTCTGCTGCCGCAGGCCGAGGCCGCAATGCGCGCCAACGTCGTCACTGCCAAGGTGACGCTCAACGGGCAGGTCATCGACAACAAAAACGCCAAGTATCCCCTGCTGTCCTACAGCAACATCACCTACTTTCCCATGACCTATCACCTCAGCCGCTTCATGGGCGTGGAAACCGACTGGAACGGCACGGCCAAGTCGCTCAATATCTATGCCGGCGGCGCGCAGAGCGCTTACGTTGCCGAACCCGGCAAGGCGCCGAAGGGCAGCGTCTCCGTCACGCTGCCAAGCTACCGGATCAGCGTCAACGGCGCGCTGATCGACAACAAGGAGGCGACCTATCCGATCTTCAATTACAACGGCGTAACGTACTTCCCGCTCACATTCCGCTATGCGTATGAGTCCTTTGGTTGGGGCTACCAGTGGGACGCAGAGAACGGACTGCGCATCGACACGACCTCTGCCCCCGCCCATGTGCCGACCGAACCGAACACCGGAAACGCCGCGCTCGACAAGGCCCTCACCATTTTGAATGACGGCTACGCTGCGGGCGGCAAATACCGCAGTACGCTCGAAGCCGGCGGCAAAAAGACGAGCTTTGACGCCGCGCTTGAAGTCGCCAACATGTCAGACGTCAGTCTGGTATACTTCACCGCCGAGCCGTTCCCATTTTTTGAAAACGGCGCTGCCTATGCCGTCAACTACTACCCCAAAAACGGCGGTTTTGCCAGCGAGCCGACGATCGGTTACCGCGGCACGAGCTCTCACCCGGCTATTCCGTATGAAACGGACACGTCCGCCGAATCGTTCTACATTGGCAAGTGCTTTGTCGCTTGTCAGTTCACGGGAACGCGCAGCAAGCACATCACCGATGCAAAGCTTGTCTCCTCGTCGAACGGCATCGAAACCTGGGCGCTGACCGTCTCCTATGAAGACGACAGCTTCACCGGCTACACCGCCGAACTCAGCGTCGACACGGCGAAAAACACCGTGACGCAGCTCATCCTCCGCACAGCAAACTACACCCTGACCATGACGCCCGCGTAACGGGGTTCCCCTCCCCGCCGCGGCGCAAAAAAGAAGGACTTCACGCATTGCGTGAAGTCCTTCTTTTTATCTCTTTTCAGTTTGCGAGGTACTTTTCGCGTTCGCCTTCCGGCACGAGCGCGCCGCCCGTCGCCCAGACGATGTGCGCGGCATTCTCCCAGTGCGCGCCAAGGCCGCTGCTTTCGAGATAATCCGTCATCTTGGACAGCTCCACCGCACCGGCAAAGCCCGCGCAGGCGGACGGCTCGACAAAAAGGCCCTCCGTCTCGTGCAGGGCGTGGAGGTCGTTGAACAAACGCTCGTCCGACACCGTGAAGCCGCCGCCGACCATCTCCTTGACCGTCTCCCCCACAAAACCCGAAGGGCGGCTGACGGCGAGTCCGTCCGCCGCGGTGCGGCCCGTCAGGCCAATATCCTGCACGCAGATCGCATTCTGCAAGCCGCTGGCGAGGCCGAGCAGCATGCACGGCGCTTCCACCGGCTCAGCGAAATAGACGTGTGCCGCGTCGCCGAACTCCTGCTTCAAGCCAAAGCAGATACCGCCCGGCGCGCCGCCGACGCCGCAGGGAATGTAAACGAGCAGCGGGTGCTCCTCGTCGACCGCGATGTTCTGCTCGGCGAGCTGCGCCTTGAGCCGCCGCGCAGCCACAGCGTAGCCGAGGAAGAGGTCGACAGAGTTTTCATCGTCGATAAAATAGCTTCTCGGGTCCTCCGCCGCGCGCTCGCGGCCCTTCTGCACGGCGCAGGAGTAGTCCGCGCCGTATTCGAGCACCGTTACGCCCTTTGCGCGCAGCAGGTCCTTTTTCCACTGCCGCGCGTCCGCGCTCATGTGGACCGTGACCCTGTAGCCGAGCGCCGCGCCCATGATGCCGATGCTCAGCCCCAGATTGCCCGTCGAACCGACGTGCAGCTCATACTGCGAGAAAAAGCTGCGGAACGCGCGCGTGGCAAACACGCTGTAATCATCGCGCATCTCGACCAGCCGGTTCGCAAGCGCTAAGTCCTCCGTGTGCTTGAGCACCGCGTAGCAGCCGCCGCGCGCCTTGACGCTGCCCGCGACGGGCAGGTCGCTGTCACGCTTCAAGAAGAGCTTGCCCGCAAGCTGCGCACCTTCATTTTCGTTGAGCCACGCGCGCATGTTTTCAATTTCCGTCAGCGGCGATTCGATGAGGCCGCGATCACCCGCGGTCTCGGGAAATACCTTCTTGATGAACGGAGCGAAACGCTCCAGCCGCGCCTCGGCATCGTCGACGTCCGTGCGTGTGAGCGGCAGCGCAGCGAGCGCGGTTTCCGCGCTCCCGACATTCGGGTTCATCCAGGCGCTCTCATGGCGCAGCTGCAATTCCCTGACAAATTCCTTACTGTTGAGCATTATTTCCACTCCTGTTCTTCCGTAATGTACTGCTGGGTGCCGCGGTAGATGCGCACCGTGCGCTCGCGGTAGAGCTCCATGACCGCCTGCGCCAGCAGCGCCGGGTCATGGCGGGCGTAACCGCCCTGCGCCGAGAGCAGCGGGTATTCCGCGAGCGCGATTCCCAGCTCCGCGATGCGTTCGCGGTCGACGCGCAGCAGCTCCGCGTCCTCTTCACTGTATCGCGCGGCGAGCCCGCGCGGGATGGGCGCATTGTTGGCAAGGCAGAGGTCGACGATCCCCTCCCGCCCGTGACGCTGCAGGGCTTCCAGATGGTCGGCGGCGGTGTAGCCCTCGGTCTCGCCGTCCTGCGTCATAATGTTGCAGATGTAAAACTTCTGCGCGTGCGACGCGCGGATCGTGTCGGCCACGCCGTCGACGAGCAGGTTCGGGATCACGCTCGTATAAAGGCTGCCGGGGCCGAGCAGGATGAGGTCGGCCTCCGAAATAGCGCGGAGCGCGTCGGGCAGCGCCTTCGGGTGCTCCGGCACAAGCGAAATGTGGTGGATGCGGCAGTCCTGCTGCTTTTTCGCGTTGAAGATGTGCGATTCGCCCACAACGCGCGCGCCGTTTTCAAACACGGCCTCGAGCTGTACATCCGCGTTCGTCACCGGCAGCACGCGGCCCGAGATCGCCAATACCTGTCCCATCATGGCGACGGCCTCTTCAAAGCTCCCCGCCATGCCGTTGAGCGCCGCAAGCAGCAGGTTTCCGAACGACTGCCCCTTGAGCTGTCCCTCGGGAAAGCGATAGCCGAGAAGCTGCTCCATCACAGGCTCGGTGTTTGCGAGCGCCTGCATACATTGCCGCACGTCGCCCGGCGGCAGAATACCCATTTCACGGCGCAGCACGCCGCTCCCGCCGCCGTCGTCCGCCACCGTGACGATGGCCGTTAAGCGGTCTGTATATTTTTTCAGCCCTCGTAGCATGGTCGACAGGCCCGTGCCGCCGCCGATGGCGGCGATCTTCGGCCCCGCGGCGCAGCGGGAGGACGCACTACTCTCATATATCATAGGGATTTCCCCTTCAAGCGCATATTTTTCTATGATAAAGGTAGTATAGCAGGCTTTCAAGCAAAATGGAAGTGGTCAAGCGATACAAGTTTTTTCATCTTTTGCACTCAACATGATAATGTTATACAAAGTCCGTATTCTTCTGTCGATTTTTACTGATTCGATGTTTTCACCGCATTGTTGCTTTTATCGCCGCACTGTGGTAGGATACGACAGTAACAATGTCAAAGGAGCACTTTCATGGAACAGCTCACAGCCGCCCAGCAGGCGGCGGAATTGAACAAGAAGAATCTTTTTGCCACCTATAATCACATTGAAGCGGAATTTGTCGAGCCCGACCACGCGATCTTCAAGCTTGAGATCCGCCCCGAGAGCAAGAATCCCTACGGTATCGTGCACGGCGGCGCGATCTACACGATGGCCGACAACGCCACGGGCTACGCCGCCCACACGGATGGTCGATCCTACGTGACGCAGGGCAGCTCGATGCATTTTCTCCGCAACCAGTCGGAGGGCGTCGTGCGCGCGGACGCCAAAGTCCGCCACCGCGGCAGAACGACCTGCCTTGTCAACGTGGACATTTTAGGCGAGGGCGGCAAACTCCTCGCCACGGGCGAGTTCACCTATTTCTGCATCGACCCCGATATCATGGCACAGAAGGCCGCGCAGCACCGCTGAGGAGGGTTTGACCATGGCATGTGCACTGCTTTACAATTTTAAGGACGCCGCACGGCTGCAAAAGGTCCGCTTCGCGCTCTTCAAGCTCGGTGTGAGCGGGCGCGTCGTCGCGCCGGAGGAGCTTTCGCAGCCGATCGGCTATCTCTGCGATCTTGAGGGTTTCTCCCCTGTCGAGGAAACCATCGAGGGCGGCTTTTCCGACGAGATGCTCGTGCTCTGCGGTCTTTCCGGTCCGCAGCTCGACGCGCTGCTCTTGTCTCTTCGCCGCAGCCGCGTGGTCGTCACGCTCAAGGCCGTCGTCACCGAGGACAATGCCGCGTGGAGTTCGCTCCAGCTGCACGACGAGCTCCGTCAGGAACACGAGGCGATGAAGGGCACGCGCCCCAAGGATGCCGAAAAACGCTCCGCGCACCGCAAATAACCCTTGCAACCGCGCAGAGCATGCGGTATAATAATAGGGCTTCGAATCGAAGCCCTATTCAAGTATCAATAGTATCCGGGTATAGCGAAGTTGGTATCGCGCCTGGTTTGGGTGAATACGACCAGCCGGATAAAAAACTCAATAACCGGGTGTAGCGCAGTTGGTAGCGCGCCTGCTTTGGGAGCAAGATGTCGGGAGTTCGAGTCTCCCATCTCGGACCATAGTAGACAAAACCTGCGTTTAACGATAGTTATACGCAGGTTTTGCCGTTTGTTATCAAATTATATAAAAACTCGATTCATATTTGGCTATAATTACATATTGGCAGATGCCAGCAAGCAGATTTGAGGAGATTTAATCTCCTTCAAACCTGCTTTTATTTATGTTTTAGAAAGTGAGACTACTATGAAGATCCCGTATGGCTATGTTTTGGTTGGCGAGAGAATTGCCATCCATGAGGAAAGGGCAGATGTTGTCCGCAGCATATTTGAGTATTATCTTGCAGGAGCCAGTTTGAGGAAAATAGTTGATATGCTCTTTGCGAAGGGCATAGCTTCTCCGACTGGAAACGCCAAATGGACCAGGGCGGCTGTTGATAAGCTCCTTGCCAATAAGAAATATATCCCAATTGTTGGGGTAAATGTATATATGGACGCTCAATTCGAAAGGGATCGCCGGTGTAATGTGGATTATGACAAAAACGGACATCCGAGAAAATCGACCAGATATCAGTCACCTACTCTCAAAACAAGATGAGACTATACAAATCCTGTTTTTTCTGATATACTTGCAGAAAAAGGGAGAATGGGATCATGACAGAGAAAGAAGTCGGTGAACTCTACATACGTTTGGCATTCCAATATGAGTCCGCAATTAGTCGGCTTCTCGACAAGAAGATAATAGACCAGGATTTGGTGGACAGGCACAGGAAGTCTTTTTACGACTCGTTAGATGAAGAAAAACTCCGGGCAGCTCAAAAGATTGGAGATTATACTGAAATCATACGACGTTATGTGCGAGGCATAATCTGTGAGGATATGGTTTCATTGACAGGACTGGCAAAGCAATATTCAGTGGATTCCCCTGGGTATACCATTCAAAGCTGGATGCGTAGCCGCAACACATTGGAGTTTCTTCGTCAATGGGAGAATGACATGAATGCGGAATTTGATGATAGGGCCTGTGAGGAATTGATTCATCAAGCCCATACAACATCACTGACCATTACGCCTTCTTTATGGATTCGAACAACTCATGCGGTTGGAATGTATGTAAAACAAGGCAAGGGCGGGGGCGTGAGAGCTTATCCTGAAATTGCGGCAGACTTCCAGCTATGGCTGGCCCCATTGGAAAGATTAGCATTGATTCGTTTGGTGCGAGAGATAAGCTACAGAGGAGAAAGAAAATGATACATACTATTACTCTCGAATGTCACCGTAAATAGGGCGTCGGTTTTAACGGTGTATACGGGAGAGTCCGGTGAGATGACGTTTCTTCAACCACCACAGGAGGTTACCTAAACCCATCAAAAGGAAGGTTCCTCTATCCGGAAGAAAATAGATACATTTCGGCTAGAGAAACAGCAGTATTGCAGACATTAAAAAACTATATTTTATGTTGCTACCCATAATTCCCTATTGATTTGAAGCAATTTATGGGATTTGATCAATAATAAAGATTTATCGGAGGATGGGATTATGGCAATTACCTTGACGGGAAAACAGCAAGAGGTCTTAGCGCTCCCCGCAAAAGGTCATATCGTTGTTTTGGGAACGGCAGGCAGCGGAAAAACAACAATTGCTTTGCATCGTGCCCGTCATCTTGCCAACATTCCGGGGAGCGGCAGGATTTTGCTTGTCACTTTTAATCGCGCTCTGGTTGAATATATGAAGGGCATTGACTATATTCAGTCCTCAAAACTTACAGTTGAAAATTACCACCGCTTTGCCCGCGGCTATTTGAACGCCCGTGGGAAAATGCCAAAATGGAATGGAATTTTGAGCCCTGAGCAAAAAGAGTGCTATATAGGACAGGCTTTGGAGAAACTGAAAGTGGAACATCCAGAGGAATCGACATTAAAACGGCCAAGAGAATTCTTTGTCGATGAGATTACTTTTATAGAGCGGTTTGGATTTAATAATCTCGCTGAGTATAGAGAAGCCGAACGTATTGGCCGCGCTTCCTCAAATATTAAGCGCGAAAATCGGAAGTGGATTTATGCAGTGTATGAGGAGTATCAAACACTGCGCCAAACAGATGAGCCGAGGTATGACTGGGATGATTTGGCTTTATATGTTTTTCGTGAATTGCAAGAGGACGACAGCGCGCGCAGATATACCCATATTATTGTGGACGAGGGGCAGGACTTTTCCCCGATGATGATCAAATCACTGGTAGCCGCTACGGCCCAGGGCGGCTCTTTCACCTTTTTTGGCGACGTGGCTCAGCAAATTTATGGCAGCCGCTTGTCCTGGCGTGATTCAGGGATTACCACAAATAGAATTTGGCGATTCGATGTCAATTACCGCAATCCCGAATCGATTGCGGCATTTGCCGCGGCTATTACAGAAACAAAGTACTGGCGGCAAGACAGGGATATGGTGGAAGCGACTTCGCAAATCGCAGAAGGGCCAAAGCCAATTCTTGTAAAATTCTCCAGCAGAGAACGAGAGATGTCTTGGGTTGTTCAACAGGCGATTGATCGGGGAAAGATTGCGTCTGCTGTGATTGTATGCAGAAACTGGACCGACATCAGCGCCTTTTCTCAGGCTTTGAGGGTACAAGGCTGTAATGCTGTTGAAATTAATAAGGACACTCCTGGTTACGCAAATGAAAAGGAAGTATACCTCACAACATACCATTCGGTTAAAGGAATGGAATTTGACCATGTGTTTATTCCAAACTTAACGGAGGACAAACTCCCCGATCCCGATGTGGTTTCAAGGGCCGTTTCAAAGGAAGATGCTTATGCGGATGAAATAAAGCTCCTTTATGTTGCCGTAACCCGTTCCAGGTACGGGCTTTACATGACCTTCAACGGAACGCTTTCCTCGCTGTTTCCAGTGGATTCCGACAGGTATGACTTCTATGGAGAAGAGAATTTGTGATGAGTGCGTATGACATTTTGCTGTCTCGCGGCGTTACGCGACTTTGCCATTTTACGAAACTTCAAAGCCTAACGCATATCATTTCTTCTGAGCAGGGTATGCTGGCAAGCGGATCTATTTGCCAGGATACGAAAAATGCAAATGACACTGCCCGGTATGATGGTGAATTGGATTTTGTGTGCTGTTCTGTGGAATATCCCAATTCTTGGTTTTTAAAATCTGCGAGATCATCAAATTATGATTCTATTTTTAACGATTGGACGGTTTTATACATTTACTTGGATATACTGAAAGAGAAACGCATAAAATTCTCTCCGTGTAATGCAAGTAGAGGCAGAGGGGCATACATAAATGAGGACGAGGACGAGATTGAATCTATCTTTTTCAATTCCGATCGCTATCCCCGTACTCCGCAGATGCTCCCTGCCTGTCCGACGGACGGTCAGGCGGAAATCCTGATAGCGGATAATATTCCTCGAAGATTCATTAAGGGGATTGCCCTAGGAAATGAGGATGTCGCAAAGCGTGTTTACGCAATGCTGAAGATGTGCGATATGACCCACATTCCTCTTTATATTGCCCCGGATGTGCTGACTCCCAATTGGAGTCCGCTGATTAAAAGCGGCCGCCGACCGGAAGAAATTCCATGCGTTTGGCCGGAGGAGGGTTCGTTATGCCGATACCAAGCCGAATAGAAAAATGTAAAGGAGCTATGCTGGGTACCGCGATCGGCGACGCCTTGGGATGGCCCAACGAGCCTCGCGCTAAAAATAGGAAAAAGCGTATAGAGGTTACAGACCACTTTGTGGAATGGACACGAAGCTCCAACAATCCGCGCTGGCACGACGAAAAAATTCTGCCCGGTGAGTACAGCGATGACACGCAGCTCACTTTATCCGTAGCTCGAAGCATCATCACAGGCGACTGGGAGCGATTTTTGGCGGAGAAGGAGCTCCCGTTTTGGCTTCGATATGAGCGCGGCGGCGGCGGAGCGTTACTGAAAGCTGCCAAAACCCTAAAAAGGGGATACCGGCCTTGGCAGTCTGACTATGCGCGGGATTATTTTAATGCGGGTGGAAACGGGGCGGCGATGCGAATCCTGCCTCACGTCATTGCATCGGCAGAAAAGTCTGATATTAAAGAATTGATGCTGGAAGTTGCTAAAGATACCCGAATTACGCATGGCCATCCCCGTGCGTTTTTAGGCGCTGCTTGCTATGCCTATGCCCTAGATTACCTTTTGAAAAAGGATTGTGTTTTAGAATACGGAGAACTCGTAGAAACTGTACTTGGCGGACAAAATGAATGGGGAGCCCCCCTTGATCCCTGTGTTTTCGGAGACTGGATCAACACGGCTCGGCAGTTTTGCAGCTACGATTTTTCTGCAGAATGGTCCTTTACACGGGAACGCATGGCAAACCGCCTTAAATATATACAGGATTCCTTGAAAAAAGGCTTGATCCTTGATGATAGAAAAGTGTTGACCGAGTTGGAGTGCTTTACAAAGGTGAACGGTGCCGGGGATGTTGCCGCTCTGGCTGCCATTTACCTGTCGTCTAGATATGCGAACAATCCTTCTTTGGGTATTAAGATCCCAGCGTTCTCCTATGGTGCGGACACCGATACCATCGCCTCTATGACAGGAGGACTGCTGGGGATGCTGTCCGGAACAAGCTGGATTCCAATAGAATGGCAAATCGTGCAGGATTATGATTGCCTCATTCGAATGGCGGAGCTTCTTTTAGCTAACAACAAAAAAGAAATAGCCGGAGAGAATTCTGCAAAAGCCGGCGTGCAGAAAATTCCATGGACGCTGACGCCTATCGGCAAAATGAAACTTGTGGATTCTAAACATGTACCCAATGGCAAAAACGGGGACGTTATTATAGAAAAATGGCAAACCATGCTCGGGCAGGTACTCTACACAAAAACATTTCAACGAATGGAGCTTTCTGCATCGGATTGCCAATCCGACTGCCTGGTTATACCAAGCCAGCAGACCATTCAGGAAGTTCTACCCAAGCAAATGTGTATTCAAGAGAACTTGCTGACATTGCAGCAAACAGTCAAAGCCGAATCAAGAGATGTTACCAAGCAAAAGCGGCGGCAAAGTTTTTCCCTGACATCGACAGCAATTGCAGATTTATTGGATCATCCTAAATTTGCAATGAATTTCTCCCTTAGGAAGGCACTGATCATTGTCGACTGTTTGATGGAAGGAAGACTTACCCAGGCAGAGATTGCGAAACAATTTAAAGTTCAAGAGCCGGTTGTTGAACAGCTAAGCAATTATATCATATCTGAATAATTAAAAATTCCCATCGTTGCTCCGCTGAATTTTTGGCTGAGTCCTAGATGTAGATCTGACGATGCATCTTTTTTGTCTACACAATCCACAGCCCCTGAAATCGAATGATTTCAGGGGCTGTTTTCTTACTTAAGTATGCTCTTCTTTGAACCGTTAAAATATTAGCGCGCTTTTGAATTCTTGTTCGCAGGTCTTCATTCTCACAGAGAATTCAGCGTAATTTAACGCATCCACAGGAATTTTCAAACCGTGCTTGGTAAGGCTGATGTCGTCATTTTTCTCATAGGTAGAACCGCAATTCATCCGCAATTTCAAATCGTCAGAGCCTTCTGCTTCTGGATAGAGATAATAGCCAGTCTTCGCATCAAAGCGGAACATATAGGCAAGTACCTGTAAATAATCTCGATTGCCGATGTTGTCAACGGGCTTGTACTTGGCATCCACAATAATCCGCGTTTCGCTGTTCCGGCTGATGAAATCAGGATAGATCAATCCCACATTTCCGTCAAACAATCTCTGCGCGCCTTTACCGCCTTTATTCATTGGGTGATAAAACACATCTTCTATCAGCGAATTGACGTATTCTTCCCATAACCATGCTCCATCGAACAGGATGCCATATATCTGTCTCGCCCCTGCCCCGATTTGGTGTTTCTGATGTTGGAGAATCAAAAGGCACAACCGCTGCAATGCAAGATACTCTCTGAAATAAGCGTGTCGGACAGTGTTCTTTTTGTTTTGCTCAATAATTTTCTGCCTGTCACACGGCTCATATTCTGAAGTCGCATCTATAACGAGTTTTACCTCGTCTTTCACTTTGATAAGAAGTTTTTTCCCGTAAGGCTTTCTTTTGATAAACTCTATGGTATGCCGCACCAGCTCCATCAGACTGTTATCATAAGAAAACTCTCGCTGGCTGTATGCAACATTACCAACAAACGGG
>OLSG01000599.1_pt1 | contig 44525 bp, 45 predicted proteins | sample 1673041 | NCBI WGS metagenome assembly OLSG01 (sample SAMEA3136749, study PRJEB25190) | human gut metagenome | reverse complement strand
CCCAGGGCGTAGGCCCCCTGGATGCGGTTCAGTGTCTTCACCACCGCGTCCAGGATATCCCCGTCATAGTAGTGTTCCAGCAGTTGGGCCACCACCTCGGTATCCGTCTGGGAGACGAAGGTAATCCCCTCCGACTGGAGAAACTCCCGCAGCTCCATGTAATTCTCGATGATGCCGTTGTGCACCACCGCAAACCGGCCGCTCTCGCTGACCTGGGGGTGGGAGTTGACGTCTGATGGCTCCCCGTGGGTGGCCCAGCGTGTGTGTCCCAGCCCCAGTGTCCCGTGGACCGTCCTGCCCCCCTGTACCAGATCTTGGAGTACCTGGAGACGGCCCTTGGCCTTGACCACCTGCAGGCCCTCCCGCCTGCCGTAAACCGCGATGCCCGCGGAGTCATAGCCCCGATATTCCAACCGGGAGAGGCCGTCCAGCAGAATGGGGGCGGCCTCCTCCCGTCCGACAAATCCGACAATACCGCACATGGGATTTCCCTCCTGTTTCTATACTCTAAAGTAGTAGTATACCACGTCCCCCCCTCTCCTGGCAACCTCAATTCCCCTTGCCCAGGCGGCTGAGGGGAGGTGTCTCCACCAGAATGGTGTCCGCGCCGAAGCGGCGCACCGCCTCCCAGGGAAAGACCCGGTCCTCCTCCCGGCCCAGCAGGCCGAACAGCCGCAGCCGCCCCGGCACCACCAGGGCCCGGACCTGCCCGCTCTCCAGGTCCACCTCCATGTCCCCCACATATCCAAAGCGGCTGCCGTCGGTGACGCTGATGACCTCCTTGTACCGCAGCTCCGCGATCCTGGTCTCCATGCTCGGACCTCCTTCCAGGGGATGTTCTTCCTGCCCTCAGATTATGAGCTGCGGGCCCGTCCTATGCCCCGCCTGCCCGCAAAAAAGAGGGGGGCGCCGCGCAGTCCGCGGCGCCCCCCTTGAAAACGGTCCGGCATCCCTTATTCCAGGTTCAGATGGTTTTTCAGGAGATACCGGGTCAGAACAAAGAACCCGGCACCCAGCACCGCGATGCCCAGGATCAGCAGCCACATGAGCAGGTGTCCCCCCGTATCCCCCTTCAGCTCCATAAACCAGCGGCCGATCTCCGCCATCCAGGGGGAGGAGACGAAGATCTCCAGCATACCGGTAAAGAGGATATTCAGCGCCACTGCAAAGCCAAAATAGGCGCCGAAGGCTGCCAGGGTACGGTGCTTCCGGGCCAGGTGGCCCACCGCAATGCTGGCATAGATGTGCAGCATGCCCACGGCGCCGGCGGCCAGACACAGGATGAGCACCTCCAGGAGGAGCAGCCAGTCGCTCCAGTCCACATATACGATCATGTCAAAAAAATCACCGGGCAGGTCGAGCCACATGGTGCCGTCCAGCGCCAGGGCCAGCACGGCCAGGATGGCGGCCGCCACAGAAAGCACGTCCAGCAGCACCGCCACAACCAGCTTGGCAGTGATATGCTGGGACACACTGGCGGGCAGGGTGAACATCAGGTATCCCTCGTCCCCCAGCAGATTTTTGGAAAAGCGCTGGATCTGGATGATCAGGGTCAGCACGAAGGCAGCCATAAAGAGGCCGAAGCACAGGGTGCTCATCGCCATAGTGATGATATCATAGAGCGTGGAGCTGAACCGCTCCAGGTTCCCCAGCAGGAAGTGGGTCAGCATCGCCGCCAGGATCAGGCCGCCATACATGGGGATACACACCCGCGCGACCGCCTTCCACTCGTATCGAATCAGTTTGCTCAGCATGCGAACACCTCCCGGAACAGAGTATCCACCGACTTGCCCGTCTCCTCCCGGATGGCGTCCACGTCCTTGTGCAGGACCATGACGCCCTCCCGGATAAAGACCACCTCGTCCAGCACCCGCTCGATGTCGGCGATCAGGTGGGTGGAGAGCAGGACACTGGCCTCCTCGCTGTAATTGGACAATATAGTGCCCAGGATGTAGTCCCGAGCCGCCGGGTCCACCCCGGCGATGGGCTCATCCAGCACATAGAGCTGGGCTTTCCGGCTCATAGTCAGGATCAACTGCACCTTCTCCTTGGTGCCCTTGGAGAGCACCTTCAGTCTCTGCCCCGGGCCGATCTTCAGGTCCTTGAGCATCTCGTCCGCCTTCACCTGGTCAAAATCCTTGTAAAAGTCGGAAAAAAAGGCCAGCAGGTCGGACACCCGCATCCAGTCGCTGAGGTAGGGGCGGTCCGGCAGATAGCTGATGATGCTGTGAGTGTAGGTCCCCGGCGCCTGTCCGTCCACCAGAACGGTCCCCTCGGTGGGAGTCAGCAGCCCGTTGATCAGCTTGATCATGGTGGTCTTTCCACTCCCGTTGGGGCCCAGAAGGCCGATGAATTTGCCCCTGGGCAAATTCAGGTCCAGACGGTCCAAGGCCGTCTGGCGGCCGAACCGCTTGGTCAGTCCCTGACAGACCACCAAATCGTTGTCTTGTCTCATGCGTTCTTCTCCTCTCTCTCCCGCTGGATCAGCCCCAGGACCTGCTCCTGGGTGAAGCCCAGCTGGGACATGCTCTCCAAAAAGGCACAGATCCGCTCCTCCGCGATCCGTTCCCTGATCTTTGTGATCATTTCCTCATCCTCCGTCACATACCGTCCGCTGGTCCGATTGGTGTACAGAAGGCCCTGGCGCTCCAGATCGGCCAGCGCCCGCTGCATGGTGTTGGGATTTACCCCGGCTTCCGCCGCCAGCTCCCGCACGGCAGGGACCTTGTCCCCCGCCTTCCGCTGCCCGCTGACGATCTGCATCATGATCTGGTCCACCAGCTGCTGATAGATGGGCCGGTCGCCTTCCAGCTGCCATTGCATGTCTGTGCTCCTTTCTGTTCGTATTATTGTATTAAGCAATTAGTGCAATAATACATTGGTGCAAATTTGTCAACCCCTTTTTAAAAATTTCTCCCGATCCCATTTTGTGTTCCTGAGCGGGCCTCCTCTCTCCAGAGCGCTTTCTGTTTCCGGAGATATTTCTTATGCTCATTTCTATTTACAGAGTCCGCATTTCTGTGTACTATATGGGACATAGCAAATCACCGGCGGATCTCTATCGGGCCGCACCACACAGAGACAGAAACGGAGGACAAGGTCAATATGGAGCTTGACAGGAGCAAATTTGTGACACCGGAGGTGGCCGCGGAGAGGGCGGTCCGCTCCGGTGACTGGGTAGACTACGGCTTCGGCGGCGGATATCCGGAGTTGATGGACAGGGCGCTGGCCGCCCGGAAAGGCCGGCTGACAGACGTGAAGATCCGCGGCGGACTGGTCATCCGCCCCAGGATCGAGGTGGTGGAGTGCGACCCGGAGCAGATCTCCTTCCACTATTACAGCTGGCACCTGGGGGATTACGAGCGGAAGCTGCAGGCCCGTGGCCTGGTCCAGTTCCTGCCCATGATCCTGCGCTCCCTGCCCTGCCTCTACCGGGACCGGCACATCCGCTGCGACACGGCATTTGTCCCCGTCTCTCTGCCGGATGACCAGGGCTACTGCGGCCTGGGCATCTCCAACTACGCCTGGCGTACCATCTTCCAGTCCGCCCGCACGGTGGTCTTTGAGATCAACGAGCGCCTGCCCCGGCTGCAAGGGGTGGACGGCAGCCACCGCGTCCATCTCTCGGAGGCGGATTATATCGTGGAGGGTGAGCATGAACCCCTGCCCCTGCGCACCTACCGGGACCCCAGCCCCACTGATCTCAGGATCGCCCAGCTGGTGGCCCAGGAGATTCCGGACGGAGCGGTCCTCTCCCTGGGGGTGGGAAGCGTCCCCTTTGCGGTAGCAAGTATGCTGGCCGACTCCGACATCAAGGATCTGGGCTGTCACACCGGAACCATCAGCGACGCTTTTCTGCGCCTGTTCCAGAAGGGAAAGCTGACCAACAGCCGCAAGGAGGTGGACCGGGGATATGCAACCTGGAACCTGGCCATGGGCTCCCAGGAGCTCTATGACTGGCTGGACCGGGAGCCCGGACTGTTCCGCCCCAGCGATGTGGACTATGTCCACTCCCCGGAACGCATCGGGCAGATGAGCAATGTGATCAGCATCAACGGCGGTGTGGAACTGGACCTTATGGGCCAGGAAAACGCAGAGAGCGCCGGCGCCCGGCAGCTCTCCGGCATCGGCGGGCAGCTGGATTTCCTGGAGGGTGCCTTCCGGTCTAAGGGCGGAAAGGGCTTCATCTGCCTCAATTCCACACACCAAAAGAAGGACGGCACACTGAAGTCCAACATCGTCCCCTGCATCCCGGCGGGCAGCGTGGTCTCCGCCCCCCGTACCATGATCCAGTATGTGGCGACGGAGTACGGGGTCGTCAACCTCACCGGCCTGTCCCTGCTGGAGCGGGCCCAGGCTATGGCCTCCATCGCCCACCCAAGCTTCCGGGAGGAGCTCCTCCGCTACGCTGGCGAACATTTTGGGACCAGATAGGCTCCTTGCCTTTCCCGCAGTCTATCGCTCCTCCCCTTTAGTTCACTGTTCTCTTCAGAAAAGCTTCAGAGTACCGATTTATAAAAAAAGCTGTGAGGAAAATTCCTCACAGCTTTTTTGACTGCCCTGGTGTCCTCTCATCCGTCACTGCATCCGCCGTGACAACTCCCCCTATAAGATGGAGGCGGGAGGGGCCCCCCTCCCTTATGCAAGAACCGAAAGTATCCTCCGGGCCGCACCAGCTTTGATGGGTCCCCTACGGGGAAGGGGCGGCCCCGCTCTTCCGTTCCTCAATCATCTCGTGCAGACAGGATAGGGCATCTGACAAGCCGCCGATCCGGTCAATCAGCCCCAGCTCCACCGCCTCTTCACCGTAGATCACGCTGCCCACGTCGGCGGCCAGCTCTCCGGTCTGGAGCATCAGCTTTGTAAAGGTCTCCCTCTTTATGGAACTGTTGGCAGTCACAAATTGCAGGATACGCTCCTGGATGCGCTCAAAATAATAAAAGGTCTGGGGCACGCCGATCACCAGCCCATTCAGCCGCACCGGATGGATAGTCATGGCGGCGGATGGGGCGATAAAGGAGCGCTTGGCCGACACAGCCAGCGGCACGCCGATGGAGTGCCCTCCGCCCAGCACCAGGGACACCGTGGGCTTGGACATGCTGGCGATCAGCTCCGCGATGCCCAGCCCTGCCTCGATATCCCCGCCCACCGTGTTCAGCAGGACCAGAAGTCCGTCCACCTCCTCGCTCTCCTCCACCATGGCCAGCAGCGGCATCACATGCTCATACTTCGTGCTCTTGCTGGTGGGAGGCAGCAGCTGATGTCCCTCGATCTGCCCCACGATGGTGAGGACATGGACTGTACCGCGGCCGGTCCGAATGGTGGAGGACCCCATCTCCACGATGGGCTGGATGGCCTGCTCCATCTCCTGCTGCTCCCCCTGCTGGTTCTCCTCCATGATGCATTCCTCCTTTTTCAGAAGTAGCTTGCGCCGAAGTCCGGAATTTTACTCCTGATTTTCCCTCATTGGCCCTGTCTACTTTTCGTAGGTTGACTTTTTTCCGCCCCATGTCATAATAAAATAGAAAAGGAGGGGCTGTATGGACAACATACGCTTTGGGTCCTTTGTGGCCCAGCTGAGAAAGGAGCGGGGGCTGACCCAGAAGGAGCTGGCCCAGCGGCTCCACGTGACGGACAAGGCCGTCTCAAAATGGGAGACAGGACGGGGATTTCCCGACCTGAAGCTGCTGGAGCCCCTGGCCCAGACCCTGGAGGTCTCTCTGGTGGAGCTGCTCCAGGGGGAGCGGACCTCCTCCCCCACTCTGTCCGTAGAGGAGGCGGGACAGGTGGCGGCCCGCGCTATGGACCAGTACCAGCAGACCACCGTCCTGCGCTATCTCCGGCTGTTCCGGTGGGTCTGCACCGCCGCGGCGGTCTTCTGCTTCCTCTTTCTGCTGCCGTACCTGGTTTACGGCGTCTCCCAGCTCTACTTTCATTGGGTGATCGAGCCCCAGATGGGGGTCATCGGCAGCGCGGAGGGCCCCACCGTTATCATCACTTCCTCGGCTCCCCTGTTCCCCGCCTGGTTCCGGCCGGCACTGCTGGCCCTCCTGTGCGCCGCCTGCGGCGTACTGGTTTTCCGGCTCCACTGCCTGGAGAGGAGGCTGAAATGAAGCGCCTGTTCCCTCTCCTGCTGACGCTGCTCCTGTTCCCCCTGCCCGGCTGTGGGCTGGGGAATGGGATCCCCCGCGGTCTGGACTGGCAGGCCCTCACCGTCACTGACCAGAAGGGAGGCGCGCTGCTCTCCGCCGCCCCAGGCTGGGAAGGGGGAAAGGACGTTCCCCGTCTCTCCCTGTCCGTCCAGGTGGAGGCAGACAGCGTGGTCCTCACCCGGCCGGAGACCGGAGCGCGATGGAGCGGCACCCTCGTCCCCGGCGAGGCCCTCTCCGACGGCACTACCGCCTACCCCCTGTCCTTCCCCGGCGCCGAGGCAGGCTGGGCGGTGTATGGTATCACAGAGCACACCGATGGCAGCCGGGAGGCCGCCCTCTATCTCACTGCCGGGGGCGTGACGGTCTACTGTGCCGCCCCACTTTCTGACTAAAAAGAGACCGCCCCGCCGCCGTCCACATAGAATGGACTGCGGGGGGGTGGTCTTTTTTGTCCCATATGTTTTCCCGAAATTCCTACATCCTTCTGGCGGCGGCCGTCCTGCTGGCCGTCCTCCTGGCCTGGGAGGCCGACGTGGACGAGCGGGGCCGCATGGCCGCCTTCTTCACTGTGCTGGGGGACGCCCTGGCTCTGCTGGCCCTCCAGCCCAGCTGTCCAGCTGCGGAGGACGAGGTCACGCTCTGTCCGGCGTGAGGAAAGCCCGGATCTCGTCCATCCGGTCCACCGCCTGCTGATACCCATCTCCCCACAGCATCCTCAGCTTTTTGGTATCCCGCTCGATGCGGGATACCTTGTGGGTGGACACCGGGGCCAGCACCAGTACCCTGCCCTCCCGCTCCAGCTGGAACAGGCGCTCCCGGCAGGTGTTGTATTGCTCTGCCCGCCGCGCCATAGCCCGGCAGAAGTTGGGATATTCCCGGTAGGTCCGCTCGATCACCGGCTGGAGCTTCTCCGGCCGGCGCACATAGCTCCGGGTCTTGCTCAGCACCACCACCACCCGGTCGCACCCCTGCTGGAAGGCCCGTTCATAGGGGATAGAGTCGGCCACGCCGCCATCCAGATAGGGCTGTCCATTCAGATGGTAGATGGGGAACATCAGAGGCAGGGCGCAGGTGGCCTGGAGCAGCAGGAATTTGTCATCCTCCCGCGGGACTGGCATATACTCCGCCTCCCCCGTGTTCAGGTTGGTCACCACCGCCTCCACCTGACCGGGATAGGCGGCAAAGGTCTGGTAATCAAAGGGGACAAGCTCGTTGGGGATGGTGTCATAGACGAACTCCAGGCCGAAGTAGCTCCTGTTGTGCCGGTCCGCCAGGTTGTTCATCCCCATATACCGCCGGTCCCCGGCGTACCGGGTCACGATCTCCAGGTTGCGGCGGGGCTGGCGGGAGATATAGCTCACCCCATAGGCGATCCCGGCGGACACCCCGATCACGTAGTCCACCATCACGCCGCCGTCCAGCAGGGCGTCGCACACCCCGCTGGAAAAAATCGTCCGGAGAGCTCCGCCCTCCAGCACCAATCCAGTCTTCATGATGAAACTTCCTTTCCAGGCCGGTGCCGCGCCCCCGGCGGCATCCCGTGGACATCCATAGTTTTTTTCATTGTATCCCCTTTGCCGCCCCCCGTCAAGGCACCTGTCATTATCTTCCCTCTTTCGGATGGTTTTGACCGCTGAGCCCGGCGCGGCGCGCCAGGTCTTGCCGTCTCACACAGGGGCGTGTCCCATACACGCCCGATCCCGGCGATTTGTTCTGATGGAAGAACATCCCCCTCATTCATCACGGCAGCACTTCGTTCTGCCCGTTCTGTATCTAAATAAGATGATGTGGAGGATCTGCCTCAAAGCTCCTTTTGCACTTCCTTTTGCTGGTTCTCAATATCTTCCATGGGCTTTTCCGGCATGTGGGCCCGCATATTTTTCCTGTTAGCACAGAAAATAAGGGCACATCAACAAAGTAAGGAGGTCATTCCTTTGAATCATTCCCCAGCTTTCCGCAGGATGCTCGCCCCGGTGCTGGCGTTGGCGCTGGTCTGTACCCTGTCCCTGCCCGCCTCCGCCTTCTTCTGGAACAAGAAAACTGATGTCCCCAGCGTTTCCGATTTCTCCAAAAACGGCATGGTGGGGCAGGTCATTTCCTTTTCTGCCGAGGACTTCCCTGTCTCCGGCGGCAGCGGCGGGACCGCGCTGGCCGCCATTACGCTGAAAACTCTGCCCGATATCGGCGCAGGGATGCTCACCGTAGGAGGACAGCCCCTGACCGAGGGCGCCCTGGTGGACGCCTCCGCCCTGAGCGGGCTCCAGTTCCAAGCTCTGCCCACCCCCTCTGTCAACGAGACTGCCTTCACCTTCCTTCCCTCCTTTACCACCGGAGAGACCGGTGAGGAGGTGACCGTCACCCTCTATCTGCTCACCGAGGCCAACGAGGCCCCCATCGCCCGGAATATGGACCTGTCCACCTATAAAAATGTGGCCATCACCGGCTGGTTCGACGCGGAGGACGGCGAAGGGGACTCCCTCACCTTCCAGCTCACCTCCACCCCCGCCCGGGGGGCCGTGACTGTGGCGGAGGACGGCTCCAGCCAGTTCGTCTATACCCCCTATGAGAACAAGACTGGCAAGGATAGTTTCACCTATGTGGCGGTGGACCCGGCGGGCAACGTATCTCCCGAGGCCAAGGTATCCATCCAGATCGAAAAGCCGGACACCAAGGTGACCTACGCTGATATGGAGGGCAACCCTGCCCACAAGGCCTCCATCCGCCTGGCCGAAGAGGGCATCTTTGTGGGCTCCTATGTCAACGGAAGCTATTTCTTTGACCCAGACCAGCCGGTCAGCCGGGCGGAATTTCTGACCATGGCCATGGCGGCCACCGGCCTGGAACCCCTGGAGGACGTGACCCTCACCGGCTTCTATGACGACGAGGCCATCCCCACCTGGGCCAAGGGCTATGTCTCCTCTGCCCTGAAGGCAGGGGCTATCCAAGGCAGTTTGGACCAGGAGGGCCAGCCCGTCTTCGGCTCCGGTGAGACGGTGACCCGGGGGGAGGCCACGGTGATGCTGGATAACCTCATGGGCATCCTGGACGTGCCCGCGGAGGTCTTTGCCTCTGAGAGCGGCGGCCACTGGGCCGGCCAGGCCGCGGCCAACCTGTCCGCCTCAGGCGTTATCCACGGCGGGGACGACAGCGCCCAGGCCATGGCCGACCCGCTGACCCGGGCCGACGTGGCCGAGCTGCTGGACGGCGCGATGGACGTGATGGCAGATCAGGACGGCAGCATCTGGTTCAGCTGGTCCTGATGCGGAGATCCGAAACAGCTCCACTTTTAAGACAAAACCTCCGGCTGAGCCGGAGGTTTTGTCTGTCTGAGGCATCTTTTGTATGGGATGTCCCTTCCCAGACACATGTCCCGGGAAAAAACAAAATTCCAGATAATCCCCGCTGGAGGGCCTTTTATTCAAGATGCGTCGGAGGCTTCCCCTGCGGTCATTTTCCCGTCCTTCTGCCCAAGGCGATGACCAGATCCCCGTCCCTCCAGGAGATCAGAGGGCGGCCCCGGCTTGACTGTGCGGCGGGACCCTTCTGCCCCTGCGGGAGCCTCTCTTCCCGAAAGGCGGACAGCATCAGCCCCAGCAGCAGCAGATTGACCACCATATACCGCCCGCCGGTGGACAGGAAGGGGAGCACCAGCGGCGCGGCCAGGGGGAATCCCAGATCATAGACCACAAAGCACACTGTCTCCAGGACCAGAGTCGTCAGGGCCGCGGTGGACAGCAGGCGTCCCAGCATCCCCCTCTGCCGCATACAGCGCCGCAGCCCCAGTGCGAAGAGGGCAGTCATCAGGGCCAGAAGGGCCAGCCCAGCGGCCCAGCCCAGCTCGTGGATCACCCGGGCCAGCCAGTAATCCGAAACGCCAGGGAGATAGCCAGCCGCTCCGCTCAGTTCCCCCAGCTCCCCTTTCCCCAGCCATTGGGCGCCGGAGAGCATCTCCCGGACCATCATAGGGAAATATCCCAGCCCCAGGGGGTCCAGCTCCGGGTGGAGGGCGAATCGGACCCGCTCCAACGCATAAGGGCTTTGAGACAGATGCCACAGCGCGGCCCCGTTCAATACCAGGAGCTCAACGGCCACGGCGGCTGCCCCCTTCTTCCGGGGCACCCCCATCCAGCCCTTCCACGCCGCGGTGAGCACCACCGCTGCTCCGCTGAGGCCGGCGATGGCACCGCTGGTGAAATTCGGGATGAGGCAGGGCAGGACCACCGGCGGGACCAGCCCCGCCAGGGCCAGTAGCAGTCCCCGCCAGCCCTTCCCTCGCAGGCCATAGACCAGCAGGGCGTAGAGCACCGGCCCCAGCAGGGTGTAGCTGATCCCTCCTACTCTCATTCCGCCCCTCTGTATCAAAACAGCCAGAGCAGCCATGCCCAAAGAATAGAGGAGGACCGGACGCCGTCCCAGCAGGGTATAGTCCCCCAGGTACACCGCCGCCATAGCGGCGACCCCCAGGAGGATGCTTACGATCACGGTAGGCATATAGGGCTGAACTCTGCCTAGCTGCTGCATCACGGTGGCCTGGATGAAAAATCCGGAGCACAGCAGCAGCCCAACCAGGGCCAGCATGCCCCACTGGGGCGCAGGCCGGTGCACCCGGTCCAGCTGGGTACCCACCTCCACCGGGTCCCCCATCTGCCGCAGGCTCTCCGCCTCCGCCTCCGTCTGGCTCATCCCCTGGGCCAGGCAGGCATCCCGCTGGTCCAGCAGGTGGGTGCGCAGCTCCTGGGCCAGAGCGGGCCGGGCACGCCTCCAGCGCACCTGCTCCATGGCCTGATCCAGGTAATCCGCAAAAAAGTCATCCAAAACAGACACCCCCCTCCAGCACCCGGGACCCCGCCCGGGTGTAGCGGTCCCACTCCGCCCGCTTCTCCTTCAGCTCCCGCCTTCCCTTTTCTGTTAAGTGATAATACTTTCGGGTTCTTCCGCCCCCCTCCCCCTGATAGGAGGTGATCCACCCCTTCTCCTCCAGCCCATGAAGCAAAGGGTAAAGTGTTCCTGCTTTCAAGTCAAACGTATGGTCTGAGCGGCGGCGGAGCTCCTCGATCATCTGATAGCCGTACCGGTCTCTCTCCTCCAGCAGCCGGAGGAGCAGCATCGCTGTGCTCCCGGCCATCCATCCTTTATCGATGCCCATGGATAGACCTCCTATATATCGGATATCTATATATTAAAGGCGGTCCCATCCTTTTGTCAAGGACAATTTTTTCAGGCCGACTTCGGCTGCCCCACTCTCTTCCGCCTGGGGACTCCGTAATAGTAACGGAAAAACCGCTCCCGAAGCAGCTCCAGGGCGCACCGATAGAGCTTTTCCGCCTCCTCATCCTCCAGCTTCAGCTGTCTGGCTGTCTCTGCCTCAGGCCGTGCCTTTGCCACCCTCAGCGTCAAAATGACCTCATCGTTGACTGGAAGATCCGCCATAGCCAAGTGGAGGGCCTCCAGTTTCTCCTGATGGATCACCCACCTCAGCGGGTCGCCGCCGAAGTGGGGCTCATCCGGTGGCGGCTCATGCCACCATGCACTCTGATCCTTCCGCACCTCCTCCCAGATTTGATCTCGGCGTGCCCTCTTCCTGTGGTGGTTCCGAAGAACATTCTTCGCGAACCCATAGACCCAGGTGGTGAACAGAGCTCTTCCCCCCTGAAACCGGTCCAGCCTTGCCAGGCATTTCTCCACCGCATCGGATGCGATGTCCTCCAACTCCTCTTTCACACCGTCCCCATAGCACCGCCGTGCGTGCCGGAAGAAACAGCGGCGCAAATATTCCTCTGCCAGCGCGCCCAACTCCTCCCGGGCATGCTCGTCTCCTCGCAGGGCAGCCTGGACCAGGGCGGCCTGCCGGGCCCGCTCCAAACTCATATGCGGCTCTCCTCCCCATGTCTCTCACTCATTCCAGCCCCTCCCCTGCCACAGAGCCATCCGGAGATACCAGAGCTGATCCAGATAGTCCCGCCACCCCCAGGGCCGCCCCCGCTCCATCATGGCTCTTCGCCGCCGGAGGGAAGGGTGGAACTCCACTCTGAGATAGCGCCGGTAACCTTGGTACAGCACATTTTCCCCTCTCAGCCGCGCCTGCCGCTTCTCCTCCGCCTGGAGCAGCCGCGCGATCTCCCAGAACTGCATCCACTCCTCCCCGGACGCCCCGCTCAGGCGCAGGCCGGTCCGGTCCGCCCGCAGCTCACACATCTGTCCCCAGAACCGGCGGTCCGTCAGGATCTTCCCAAAGAGCAGGTCTGCCCCCAGATAGAGGACCAGCAGGAGAGCGGGCAGTGGGGCAGCCGCCGGCAGGAGCAGGACCGATCCCGCCAGCAGCAGGAAGAGGCCTCCGCTGACCAGTGCCGCCTTTCGTGCCCGCCGCTCCAGCTGGAGGGCATCCCGGTGGGCGATGTGGCTCAGCTCATGGCCCAGGATGGAAAGCACTGTCCGGTCCATCTGCTCCAGGTTTCCCGTCCGCCGGAAGAGGAGCTCAGCCTGCTTCAGCAGTCCCCCGGTCACCCGCAGCTCGGGCACCTGGCCTGGGGAGAGGCGGGCGCTGGCGTTGACCGTCCCCTCCTGGGTCTCCGTTACCAGCAGGGCCGGGTCTTCATCGCCCGGCAGAAGTCCTCCAGCGCCTCCTGATACCGCTCCAGGCTGCTCCCTTGGATGGTCACGCCCGGCTCTGCTGCTGCGCTCCTCCCCTTTTTCTTCCGCCAGGGCTGTTCTGAGAGCAGCCACAGCAGGGCCAGCAGAACCAGAGCCGCCGCCTCTCCCACCGGACCGGCGGCGGCCAGACTGTGGCTCAGCCCCCAGATGGTTCCAAAAACGGCCGCCGCAGCCAGCAGGAGCAAGACAAGGAGCCCTCTCTTTTTCTGGTCCCACTCCACCGGCCGCGTGTGCTCTTTCAGAAACCCAGGTCGGGAACGCAGGCCCTCCAGCTCCCCCTGCATCCAGCTTAGCTCCTCTACGGTCCTCTGGGTCCCCGCCTTGAAGCAGCCGCCTGCCAGCCCCGCCAGCACACAGCAGCCCATCGCCAGCTGGCCGGCCCCCTCCGGAAACATTCTCCAGGCCAGCACTGGGGCCAGCGCCCCACCCAGGGTGAGGTATAGCAGAGGCGGGAGCAGGCGCAGGGCGATCCTGCGCCAAGCCTGGCGGAAGCGCTCTGTCTCCTCCCCCTCTGTCCAGCGGCGGCGGACCAGCAGCAGCTCCCCCAGCACCTGCCGTTCCCCGCTCCACACGGTTCGGGCGGTGCGGAGCAGGGCGGGCAGGTCTACCTCGCGGCAGATGACCCACCGGCACCAGGCTGCCGCCATCCCCAGCTCCAGCAGATAAAAACACAGCAGATGTCCCATCTCTCTCTTTTCCTCCGCAAAAATGCGCGCGCCCCCCTCTGCGTCAGAAGGAGACGCGCGCTCCTGTTTTTCTGTGCAGCCCCGGGCCGTCACTCCACCGTGACGCTTTTCGCCAGATTCCGGGGCTTGTCGATGTCACAGCCCCGCATCAGGGCCACATAGTAGGCGAACAGCTGCATGGGCACCACCTCCAGGGAGGGGAGGAACATGGGGTGGGTGTCCGGGATCTGGATGGCGCTGTCCACGCTCTTGGCCAGCTCCGCCCCATGGCTGCGTGTGGTGATGCCAACCACGTCCGCCCCACGGGCCTTTACCTCCTTCACATTGCTCATCAGCTTGTCAAACAGGTCCCCCCAGCTGGCCAGGGCCACTACCAGGGTGCCGTCCTCGATGAGGGAGATGGTGCCGTGCTTCAGCTCCCCGGCGGCGTAGGCCTCCGAGTGGATGTAGGAGATCTCCTTCAGCTTCAAAGACCCCTCCAGCCCCACCGCATAGTCGATGTTCCGCCCGATGTAGAACACGGAGTCGTGGTTGAAGTAGATAGAGGCGTAGTACTGGATCTTTTCTGTGTCGGACAGGATCTCCTCCACCTTGGCGGGGAGCTGCCTCAGCTGGGCTACCATGCCGGCGTACTCCTCCTCCCCCACTGTGCCCAGCAGATGGGCGAAACGCAGGCCCAGCAGATAGATGACCGCCAGCTGGGTGGAGTATGCCTTTGTGGTGGCTACGGCGATCTCTGGCCCGGCCCAGGTGTAGATCACGTCGTCCGACTCCCGGGCAATGGTGGACCCCACCACATTGACGATGGACAGCAGCCGGGCTCCCAGCCTCCGGGCCTCCCGCATGGCGGCCAGGGTATCGATAGTCTCGCCGGACTGGCTGATGACGACGGCCAGGGTGCGCCGGGTGACGATGGGGGCACAGTAGCGGAACTCTGAGGCCAGTGTCACCTCCACCGGGATGCGCAGCATCCGCTCCAGGGTGTATTTGGCCGCAACCCCCACATGGTAGGAGGAGCCGCAGGCGATGACGTACAGCCGGTCCAGCCTCTCCAGCTCCTCCCGGGTGAGGGAGACCTCGTCCAGCACCACTTCCCCGTCCCGCAGGCGGGGAAAAATGGTGTCCCGCAGGGCCTTGGGCTGCTCCATGATCTCCTTGAACATAAAGTGCTCATAGCCCCCCTTTTCCGCGGCAGAGATCTCCCAATCTACATGGGAGATCTCCTTCTCCACCGGCTGGAGCAGGGAGTTGTACACCTGGGCCCCATGGGCGGTAAGCACCGCCACTTCCCCATCCTCCAGATAGCACACCTCCCGGGTGTGCTGGATGACGGCGGTGACATCAGAGGCCAGCATGTGGAAGTTCGCCCCGTATCCCAAGATCAGGGGCGAGTCCTTCCGCACTGCCACCAGCCGGTCTGGCTCGTCGGCGCAGACGATGCCCAGGGCATAAGCCCCCTCGATGCGGTGGAGCACCTTGCCCACCGCGTCCAGCAGGTCGCCTTCATAGTAGTAGTCCAGCAGCTGGGCCACCACCTCCGTATCTGTCTCCGAGACGAAGGCTATCCCCTTGGACTCCAAAAACTCCTTCAGCCGGGCATAGTTCTCGATGATCCCGTTGTGGACCACAGCGATCCGGCCGGACTGGCTCACCTGGGGGTGGGAGTTGACGTCGTTGGGCGCCCCGTGGGTAGCCCAGCGGGTATGCCCCAGCCCCATGTGTCCGGTCAGCTTCTGCCCCTGACCGGTGAGGTCGGCCAGCACTTGGAGCCGCCCCTTGGCCTTGGCCACCTGGAGCCCCTGCTCTGGGTCCAGCACCGCCAGCCCCGCGGAGTCATACCCCCGGTACTCCAGGCGGCGCAGCCCCTCCAGCAGGATGGGGGCCGCCTCTTCCGTTCCAATATATCCTACGATACCACACATTGCAATGATGATCCTCCTGAATTGAAATGGAGGACAAACTCGCAGCCATTTGCACCTCGTTCCCCGGTCACGGCCCCTCTGTTTTGCGGTCGCCCGCATATTTCGAGCCATGTCACGCGCCCGGAGCGGCGCGGAAGGGCATCCGCCGAACCGGAGCGCCCCCTGTGCCGGCGGCGCTCCCCCTCGATACTCCCTTCCCCTCGTCGTCCCTCCCCGGGCGTTCTGCCGGGAAGGGCGCTGGCGCTTCTGATGGGCCAGAGCCCATGGTCCTCCTTTCTCTCTGCGAAGCTGGTATATCAAGGCCACCGCCAGGGGCGGCGGGCCCTCATATCTCATATCACGGCCGTTTCTCGTCGTACCAGTCCAGGGCCCGCCGCTCCAGCGCCCGGACAAAGGCGTCCTTTCCGTCGCAGTAACCCTCAATGTCCTCCGGGTACCGTCCGGCCAGCCACCGCTTCAGCGCCCCATAGGCCTCCCGCTCCGCCGGGCAGGCCCGCAGATAGCCCCGCACCGCCAGATGCCGGAGGATATTCTTCCGGTCGCCCGCCTGAAAGACGTGGAGCTGGTGGGTCCGATGGTCCCCGCCCTTGCGGAAATACCGCCTGCCCGGGATGCCGAACTCCCCCATGCACTGGTAGCCCAGGGCCTCCAGCTCCGGGTCCAGCCGGTCCACCGCCTCCAGGCTGGTGACCACCGGCATGAGGTCCAGGATGGGCTTGGCCCACAGTCCCTCCACCGCCGTGCTGCCGATGTGGTGCAGCTCCACCAGCAGCGGCCCGAAGACTGGCATCAGCAGGGCCCGCTCCCGGCGATAGCCCTCCGCCCAGGCCGGGTCCGGCGGGACCACCCGCACGTGCTGCGGCATGCTCACCCCTCCTCCGGTACCAGGCGGCGGATCACCCGGCAGGGGTTGCCCGCCGCCAGCACCCCGGGCGGCACGTCCCTGGTGACCACGCTGCCCGCGCCGATCACCGAGCCGGAGCCGATGGTCACCCCGGGCAGTACCACCACGTTTCCTCCGAACCACACGTCACTGCCCACGGTGATGGGCCTGGCGTACTCCAGTCCGGCATTCCGGGTAGGGGCGTCCAGGGGGTGGCCTGCGGTATAGAAGCCGCAGTTGGGGGCAATGAATACGTTGTCCCCAAAGGTGACGGGTGCGCAGTCCAGGATGACACAATTGTAGTTGACATAAAAATTGTCCCCAGCGGTGATGTTGCTGCCATAGTCACACCAGAAGACAGGATTGACTGTGCTGTTCTCCCCCACCGAGGCGAACAGCCTGCGGATGATCTCCTCTTGCGCCTCCCGTTCCTCCGGCGGCGTCTGGTTCAGCCTGCCGCACAGGGTACGGGCCCGGATGCGGGCCGCGGCCAGCTCCGGGTCCTCTGAAGCATATAGTGCGCCGGACAGCATCTTTTCCCGCTCAGTCATGGCTTCTCCTCCTGTCTCCCTCCTGCTTCATAGCTCGGGTGGGACGCTTTATTATACGAGACCGGTGGCCTGGAGTAAATACCCTCCGCCATTGAAAATCTTTTTCTTTTTCCGCCGTTCTGAAAAGGCAGATTTCTTTGAGCGGAAAGAGCCCCAGCGCCGTCAGACGCCGGGGCTCTGTATGCATCAGGATCTCTGCTGGTCCTTACACCTCGAACATCAGGTCGCCGTAGGTGGGCACCGGCCAGATGGACTTATCCACCAGCAGTTCCATCTCATCCACCGGCTTGCGCAGCGCGGCCATGGCTGGGACGATCTGGTCGTGGTAGGCCAGGGCCATCTCCTTCACATCCTCCATGGCGTCCACCTGCTCCACCAGCTCGGTCAGGCTGTTCAGGGCCTTGGTGGCGGCGGTGAGGCGCAGGCTCACCTTCTCCAGCAGCTCCCGCTGCACCGTCAGGTCGGCCTGGGGACAGGCGGCGGTGACGGCGGTGATGGATTCGGCCAGCCGGGTGGTATAGGTGATGGCTGCGGGGACATAGTGCTTGCCTGCCATGTGGGTCATGGTCTTGGCTTCGATCTTCAGCACCTTGGCATAGGTCTCATACATGATCTCTGCCCGGGCCTCCAGCTCCGCCTTGGTGTAGATGCCGAACTTGGTGAACAGAGCCTCCGCCTTGGGGGTGAGCAGAGCGGGCACCGCGTCCACCATGGAGCGCAGGTTGGGCAGGCCCCGGCGTTCCGCCTCCTCTACCCACTCGTCGGAGTAGCCGTTGCCGTTGAATACGATGCGCTGATGCTCCGTCATCATATCGTGAATAAGCTTGGTGCAGGCGGAGTCAAAGTCCGCCGCCTTTTCCAGCTCGTCTGCCGCCTCACAGAAGGACTCCGCCACGATGGCGTTCAGGGTGGTGTTGGCGTCGGCGATGGAGTCGGAGGAGCCCACCATGCGGAACTCGAACTTGTTGCCCGTGAAGGCAAAGGGGGAGGTGCGGTTGCGGTCGGTGGCATCCTTCTTGATGACGGGAACCGTGGACACACCGGTATCCAGTCCGCTGGAGGTGAGCAGCTTGATGGAGTCCGCGTTGGAGACAATCTGGCTCACCACATCGTCCAGCTGATCCCCCAAAAAGATGGAGATGATAGCGGGAGGGGCCTCCTGGGCACCCAGACGGTGCTCATTGCCTACGCAGGAGGCGGACTGGCGCAGCAGGTCGGCATGGCGGTCCACCGCTCTCATGATGCAGGAGAGCACCAGCAGGAACTGCATGTTCTCATTGGGGGTGTCCCCGGGGTCCAGCAGGTTCTCCCCGGTATCTGTGCCGATGGACCAGTTGTTGTGCTTACCCGAGCCGTTGACGCCGGCGTAGGGCTTCTCATGGAGCAGACAGACCAGACCGTGGCGGGTCGCCACCCGCTTCATGGTCTCCATGGCCAGCTGGTTCTGATCCACCGCTAAGTTGCACATAGAATAGATGGGGGCCATCTCATGCTGGGCGGGGGCCACCTCGTTGTGCTGGGTGGTGGCCGGGATGCCCAGCTTCCACAGCTCCACGTTCAGGTCCTTCATAAAGGCGCCCACCCGCTCCCGTATGACGCCGAAGTACTGGTCATCCAGCTCCTGCCCTTTGGGGGCAGGGGCACCGAACAGGGTCCGCCCGGTGTAGATCAGGTCCCGACGCTTCAGGTACTTCTCCCGGTCCACCAGGAAATACTCCTGCTCCGGCCCTACGGAGGGGGTCACCTTGTGGGCCTCGGTGTTTCCGAACAGCCGCAGGATGCGCAGGGCCTGGGTGTTGATGGCCTCCATGGAGCGCAGCAGGGGAGTCTTTTTGTCCAGTGCCTCGCCGGTGTAGGAGACAAAGATGGTGGGGATGCACAGGATGGTGCCGCAGGACATCTCCTTCACAAAGGCGGGGGATGTCATGTCCCAGGCGGTGTAGCCCCGGGCGTAGTGGGTGGACCGCAGGCCCCCGGAGGGGAAGGAGGAGGCGTCCGGCTCCCCCTGGATCAGCTGCTTGCCCGACAGCTGGAGCAGGGTCTTGCCCTCCACCGGGGCGGTGAGGAAGGAGTCGTGCTTCTCCGCAGTGATGCCGGTAAGGGGCTGGAACCAATGAGTATAGTGGGTAGCCCCTTTCTCCAGCGCCCAATTCTTCATGGCGTTGGCCACCACATCGGCGGTGCTCATGCTGATGCTGCCGCCATTCTCCATCACATTGGTCACTTCGGCAAACACCTTTTTGGGCAGGCGCTCCCGCATGACGGAGACGCTGAACACATTTGTGCCAAACAGCTCGGTGATCGCAGTACTCATTTCCAGTCAACCCTTTCCATTTCCGTAATTCCAAGCCGCTCCTGATCTCCCAGCCGCAAAAACAAAAAAGACAAAGACATCCTATCAAGACGTCTTTGTCTTCATTCGTTCCCAAACGGACCGGCGGACCGGACTGCTTTCTGGTTGACAGCATACTCCTTTCCGGAAGTTTTTGCAAGTGTTTTTTTCATTTCCACCATAACGCCCATTTTTTTGGGGCCCTCTGGGGCAGGAGTTGCGAAAACGCACAAATCCCTCTCCCGTGAGATGGCGCCGGCAGGTTCCCGGAGACCGGGTGGCCGCGCGGGGCCGCCTTTGCCCGCAAAGTGCCCCAAGGAAGTCCGCCACATCCATTTGCCGGCCCGCCGCGCAGGGCGCGGCGGGCTCGGTACTCGTCCTCTCCAGCACTCCCATTCGGAAAAGTCTTGACAGCCGCCCCCCTTCAGTGCAATACTGTTTTATCCAAACATTTTCCGTCCCTGGGGCGGTGAGAAAGGGGCAGACACACCATGAGCTATACTAAGGAAGACATTATCCGCATCGTGAAGGAGGAGGACATCGAATTCATTCGGATGCAGTTTGTGGACATCTTCGGACAGCTGAAGAATGTGGCCATCACCGCCTCCCAAATTGAAAAGGCGGTGAACAACCAGATCACCTTTGACGGCTCCTCCATCGAGGGCTACACCCGCATCAATGAGTCCGATCAGTACCTCTACCCCGATCTGAACAGCTTTGCCATCTTCCCCTGGCGGCCCGCCCAGGGCAAGGTGGCCCGGCTGATCTGCGACGTGTATAACCCTGACGGAACCCCCTTTGTGGGCGACCCCCGCGGGGTGCTCCGCCGGGTGCTCCAGCGCAGCCGGGACATGGGCTTTGATGCCTTCAACATCGGGCCGGAGCTGGAGTTCTTCCTCTTTGAGACTGACGACCAGGGCCACGCCACCACCCTCACCCGGGACGAGGCGGGCTACTTCGATCTGGGCCCCCTGGACCACGGTGAGAGCACCCGCCGGGAGATCTGCCTGAATCTGGAGCAGATGGGCTTTGAGATCGAGGCCAGCCACCATGAGTGCGCCCGGGGCCAGCATGAGATCGACTTCAAGTACGATGAAGCCCTGGACTGTGCGGACAAGATCATGACCTTCAAGCTGGCGGTGAAGAGCCTTGCCCAAAAGAACGGACTCCACGCCACCTTCATGCCCAAGCCTCTGTTCGGGCTGGCAGGCTCCGGCATGCACATCAACATGTCCCTGTTCCGGGACGGAAAAAATATCTTTTTTGACGAGAAGGGGGAAAAACAGCTCTCCTCCCTGGCCTACTCCTTTATTGCCGGCCTTTTGGAGCATGTGAAGGGCTTCACCGCTCTCACCAACCCCCTGGTCAACTCTTACAAGCGGCTGGTCCCCGGCTACGAGGCTCCCTGCTACTGCGCCTGGTCCGCCTCCAACCGCTCCGCCCTCATCCGCATCCCCGCCGCCCGGGGCCAGTCCACCCGGGTGGAGCTGCGCAGCCCTGACCCCTCCTGCAACCCCTATCTGGCGGTGGCCGCCTGCCTGGCCGCCGGCCTGGACGGCATCCAGCGGGGCCTCACCCCTCCCCCTGAGATCACCGGCAACATCTATGAGATGGACGACAGCACCCGGGCCGCCAGCGGCATCCAGGCCCTGCCCTCCTCCCTGGAGGAGGCCCTGCGGGAGATGGAGGCCGACCCCGTCATCATGGACGTGCTGGGCGGCCATGTGGCCTCTCACTACATCCACGGCAAGATGAAGGAGTGGAACGAGTACTGCATCCGGGTGTCCAACTGGGAACTGGAGAAGTATCTGGTCACCTACTGAGCCCCGTCCCCCCGCTGAAAGGAGTGAAGCCCCCCCATTGGATACGGTCATCGTCGCCTTTGAGAGTGACTCCCTCTGGAGGGCTCCGGCTCCGCCGCCTGCCTCATCTGCCACTCGGGCAGCCAGGTTCGCCGCGCCGCCGCCGCCCAGCCCATCTACTGCGTGGTCTGCGGCACTCGTCTGTCCGACGGCCCGGCGGAGTGGCTGTGCGGGGATCTGCCCCCCTTCTGCTCCCTGCTGATGGTGGGGCCCGCCCACCAGCTGGCCCTGTGTTCTGACCCGGACATATTCAAGCTGCCGACCCCCATCCGCCGTGAGGAGGCCCTTTCCACCGTCTCCCTGCTGCTCCAGTTCGGACACCGGATGGAGCGCTATACCCGCCACCGCCGCTCCCCCTTAGAGCAGGATCTCATCGCTCGTGCCAAGGCCCTGCTCATGGAGCGGGACGGGCTCACCGAGGAACAGGCCCACCGGACCCTCCAGAAGCGGAGTATGGACCAGGGCCTCACACTGGTCCAGACCGCCCGGCGGACCCTCGCCCAGGGCGGAGGCTGAGCTGCGGCATATTCCCGCCTGCCGGCGCATATCCATCCTCCAGACCGGGCGCGCCCGCCGCGCCCCGAAAAGGAGTGATGGCATGCGCTTCACCAAAATGGAGGGGCTGGGAAACGACTACATCTACCTCAACTGCCTCTCCCGCCGTCCCCCCGACCCCGCCGGGCTGGCGGTCCGGCTCTCCGACCGCCACTTTGGTGTGGGGGCGGATGGCTTGATCTGCGTCTGCCCCGGCCGGCGGGGGGACTTTGCCATGGAGATGTACAACGCCGATGGCTCGCGGGGAAAGATGTGCGGCAACGGCATCCGCTGCCTGGGCAAGTATGTGTACGACAAGGGGCTCACCCGCCGCACCAGCCTCCAGGTGGACACCGACTCCGGCCTGCGTGCCCTCCGGCTCCTCCCCGGCCCCGCCGGCATCGGACAGGTGGAGGTGGACATGGGGGAGCCCTCCGTCTTTCCCCAGATCTCCATCCCTCTGATGGAGCTCACCTACTCCGTCATGCCCGTCTCTATGGGCAACCCCCACTGCATCCTCTTCTGCCCCCACCCGGAGGAGATCGCCCTGGACGTGCTGGGCCCTGCCCTGGAGCGCCACCCCGTCTTTCCCGACCGGACCAACGTGGAATTTGTGGCCGTGGAGGGGGATCAGCTGCGGCTGCGGGTGTGGGAGCGGGGCAGCGGCGAGACTCTGGCCTGCGGCACCGGCGCCTGCGCCGCCCTGGCTGCCGCCCACTTCCTGGGACTGTGCCCCCCAGAGGTCACCGCCCTTCTCCCCGGAGGCTCCCTGGTCCTGTCTCTGGACACAGCCAGCGGGCACATCCGCATGACCGGCCCCGCCGTCACCGTGTTCGAGGGGGAGTGGCCCGGAGGTTAGGATTGACAGCGGGGCAAAATTCCGCCATAATAGTTTGTAAGTTTTTCTGCAAAGGAGGGGTCTCCCCATGGCCCACATCAACCAAAACTATCTGAAGCTGCCCGGCAGCTACCTCTTCTCCGAGGTCAACCGCCGGATCACCGCCTACTCCGCCTCCCACCCCGGCGCCAAGATCATCCGGCTGTCCATCGGCGACGTGACCCGCCCCCTGGCCCCTGCTGTCATCGAGGCTATGCACCAGGCCGTCACCGAGATGGGCACCTTCGAGGGCTTCCACGGCTATGGCCCGGAGCAGGGCTACGACTTCCTGCGGGAGGCCATTGCCCAGCACGACTACGCCGCCCGGGGCGTGGACATCAAGCCGGAGGAGATCTTTGTCTCCGACGGCGCCAAGAGCGACTGCGGCAACATTGGCGACATCTTCGGTCTGGACAACGTGGTGGCGGTGTGCGACCCGGTGTACCCTGTCTATGTCGATACCAACGCCATGGCCGGCCGGGCCGGTGACTACCAGGAGGAGCTGGGCCGATGGAACAAGCTGGTCTACATGCCCTGTGTGGAGGAGAACGGCTTTACCCCTGTTCCCCCTCGTGAGAAGGTGGACATCATCTACCTCTGCTTCCCCAACAACCCCACCGGCGCGGTAGCCACCCGGGAGCAGCTGAAGGCGTGGGTGGACTACGCCAACGCCAACGGCTCCGTCATCCTCTACGACTCCGCCTATGAGGCTTTCATCTGCGAGGAGGATGTCCCCCACAGCATCTTTGAGATCGAGGGTGCCCGAACCTGTGCCATCGAGTTCCGCTCCTTCTCCAAGACTGCCGGCTTCACCGGCAACCGCTGCGCCTACACCGTGGTCCCCATGGAGCTGGAGCGGGACGGTGCCAAGCTGAACAGCCTGTGGAACCGCCGCCAGTGCACCAAGTTCAACGGGGTCCCCTATGTGGTCCAGCGGGGCGCCGCCGCCATCTACACCCCCGAGGGCAGGGAGCAGACCCGCGCCTCCATCGACTACTACCGCAAAAACGCCCAGGTCATCCGGGAGGGCCTCACCTCTGCCGGGCTCCAGGTGTTCGGCGGGGTCAACGCTCCCTATATCTGGCTCAAGACCTCCGGCGGTATGGGGTCCTGGGACTTCTTTGATCTGCTGCTGGATCAGGCCAATGTGGCCACCACCCCCGGCGCCGGCTTCGGCCCCAGCGGTGAGGGCTACGTCCGCCTCACCGCCTTTGGCGACGCCGCCGCCACAGTGGAAGCCGTGGAGCGGGTGAAGGCCGCTGTCCGCAAGTGATCCATTCCCCGTGCCCCTGGCACGGGGAATTTTTTCCTGCCCGGAGGGAGCGTTCCCTTTGGAGCGGCAGAGGACGACTTCCCCCTTTCATCCCGTTAATGAAAGCAAAAAGGGATAAATCACAATTTTAAGTGGGTGGTGTCATGAAAAAGGTAACACCAGTTTTGATGGCAATCGTATTCTGCGCTTTGCTGCTCGCAGGGTGCAGTATTTCTTCTCAAAGCAGGCAAGGGCAGCCGCTAGCAGTCTATTCTTTTAGCGGGGAAAATGAATTTATTTCTGTTTCAAATGGGGTCATCGTTTTAGACGCTGAAGAAGATATCTGTTATGGCGGTAATTTGGAAACAAGAAAAGATAAGTTTACGGATATTGCTTCATACTCAGCTACCATTTATCTTACATCAGATGGTGAAGAGAATATTTTAATGTCCAATAGAGTTGAAGATAAAACAGGAGGCGCAATAAATATTTCCGAGGATATAGGAAAAATAACCGGGGACATTCTTATCCCTGATGATATTGATAATTTAGTTGATGGTCTTTGGTTTGAGCTGAAAACAGTTGATCTGGATGGAGAGGAAAACACATATCATCTGCAATTAGAAGTGATTGAGATCACTAGAGCGAATGATAATTCGCCTTCTGCTTATTGACCCGTGTGACCTGGAGCAGATCCCCCTCATCTGAATGGACGCGGGGAGGGTTTCTGTCCTGAAGACCGGTCCATAGGGGAAAAGGGTACAGGGCGTGGACGGCTTGACTTTCCCCCCGCCTCAGGATACAATCGAGTTGTTTCCCAAACTCTACCCTCTCCCCTGTTACTGCTCAGACTTTCCGGGCATCCTAGCAGGGCGCCCCGGCTGCGGGGCCTGGCACAACAGGACACAGCAGGAGGTCTGCCCCATGAAACAGTTCAAGTTCCCACATATCGGGATGCGCACCACTAAGACCGCCGTGGCAGTGATGCTCTCCTACCTGATCTTTGTCCCTTTCGGCCTCCTCTATAACGAGAGCTACCCTGGGGTGCTGGCCTATGTGGGCCCCACCTATTCCTGCATCGCCTGCATCGTGTGCATGCAGAGCTCCCTGGAGCAGACCCTCCAGGTTGGGCTCTCCCGCTTTGTGGGGGTGTTCATCGGTGCCATCCTGGGGGTGGCTATGCTGCTCCTGGAGCCCCTGCTGTCCCACTGGGTGGGCATCGTCCTGATGCTGGGAGCCGCCTGTGTGTGCGGGATCTGGCTTTGCATGCTCTTCAACCGGCCCGCGGCCTGCGGCATGGCCTGTATCCTCCCCTGCGTCATGCTCATTTCCGGTGACGTGTCCGGCATCCAGCGCTACTACTACGCCGCCGCCCGGGTGTCGGAGACTGTGGTGGGAGTAACGGTGGCCTTCCTCATCAACTCCCTGCTCCCCACCAGAAATCCACAGCCCCAGGATAAGTGACAGGCTGAACTCCTTGTCAGCAAGAACCCACCAAAAAAGAACAGGCCCGCGCGTCCGCAGAACACGGCAGGCGCGCGGGCTCGTTTTTCACTCCAGGTCCACCGGATAGCGCTCAGTGAAGCAGCCGTCACAGAAGCCGCAGGCCGCCTTGGGGGCCAGCTGGTGCAGGTCCTCCAGAGGCAGATAGCCCAAGCTGTCCGCCCCGGCGATCTCCCGGATCTCCTCTAGGGAATGCTGGCAGGCGATGAGCCGTTCCCGGTCCGGGATATCGGTTCCAAAGTAGCATGGGGCGATGAAGGGGGGCGCGGACACCCGGATGTGGACCTCCTTCGCCCCGGCCTCCCGCAGCAGGTTGGTGATCTGGCGGCAGGTGGTTCCCCGGACGATGGAGTCGTCGATCATCACCACCCGCCTGCCCTCCACCTCACTGCGCAGGGCAGACAGCTTGATGCGCACCGCCTGCTCCCGGCTGGTCTGGTCTGGAGTGATGAAAGTGCGGCCCACGTAGCGGTTTTTCACAAAGCCCACCCCGTAGGGGATGCCGCTCTCCTGGGCATAGCCCCGGGCGGCGTCCAGCCCGGAGTCGGGCACCCCCACCACCAGGTCGGCCTCCACCGGATGGCGGCGGGCCAGCAGACGGCCGGCATTCATCCGGGCCTCGTGGACCGACTGCCCGGCGATCACCGAGTCGGGCCGGGCGAAGTAGATATATTCGAAGATGCACATGTGGGACTGGCCCCTGCAGTTGTCTCGGATGGAGCGCACCTGCCCCTCCTCCACCACCACGATCTCTCCTGGGTCCAGTTCCCGCTCCAGGGTGCCCCCCACGCTCTCGATGGCGCAGGACTCAGAGGCGAACAGCACCGCCTTCCCCTTCCGGCCCATGCACAGGGGGCGGAAGCCCCAGGGGTCCCGGCAGGCGATGAGCTTACGGGGGGACATGACGATCAGGGAGAACGCCCCTCTCAGCTCCCCCACAGCCCGGCACACCGCGTCCTCCACACTGGGCCCGTGGAGCCGGGCCTGGGCAATGGCGTAGGCAATGAGCTCCGAGTCGCTGGTGGTGTGGAAGATGGCCCCCTGGTACTCGAACCGGGCCCGCAGCCGGTCCACGTCCACCAGATTGCCGTTGTGGACCACCGCCAGCGTTCCCTTCACATACTTGATGGTCAGGGGCTGGGCGTTCTCCCGCGCCCCAGCGCCGGTGGTGGCGTAGCGCACATGGCCCACCGCCATGGTCCCATTCAGGCGCTGAAGGGTCTCCCGGTCGAAGACCTCGCTGACCAGCCCCACGTCCTTATAAAAGGACTGCTCCCGGTCATTGATAGCCGCGATGCCGCAGGCCTCCTGCCCCCGGTGTTGGAGGGCGTACAGCCCGTAATAGGTGGTCTGGGCGCAGCTGCCCTCCGGGTCATAGATCCCGAATACACCGCACTCCTCGTGGAGCCCCTGCTCCAGCCGGATGTCTTCCATACTCACGATATTCTCCGCCCCTTTCGACTCCGGCGCCTCGCGTGCCCCGGGAAAAAGATAGTTTATTATAGCGCCCCCCGCTCCGACCATCAAGGACAGGATCTCAAATATTTTTACAAAATCCCTGCTCTTTCTCGTATATTTTGCAGAATTTTTCAGATAATATGGAGGAAGGGAGAGAAATTTCATGGATCACGATCAGCAGTTTTTGTCTTTCATTCATAAAAACGCGGCTATGGGGGTGAGCGCCATCCCCCAGGTGCTGTCCCTGCCCCAGAGCCGGGCCATGGGCCAGGCCCTGAACAGCCAGCTCCAGGAATACCGGACCATCGCCGCCCAGTCACAGGCCTATGCCCGGAAGCATGGTGCCCGGCTCCATACCCCGGGTCTGGCTGTCCGGGCCATGTCCGGTGCCATGCTCAAGGCCCGCACTGCCGCCGACCACACCACCTCCAAGCTGGCTCAGCTGATGATCCAGGGGAGCACCATGGGCACTGTGGAGATGACCCGGCGCATCCACCAGTACACCGGCAAGGCGGACCCGGAGCTGCTGGCCCTGGGCAGCCGCCTGCTGCACACCGAGGAACAGAACATCCAGCAGATGAAGCGGTTCCTTTAAGCTCCGCCCTGGCGCGGCACAAAAAGCGGGAGGCCGATGGCTCGGCCCCCCGCTTCCGCTAGTGAAAAATCTCCCCCAGAGGGGGCCCCAAAGAGTTCTGTCGTCCGTGGAAGACAGGATCAAATCAAAAAGCATTATTTCCCGGGACATGCTTCTGGAAAATGACACCTCTCATGACAGATGAGGCGGCTTTTTCCTGCAAAAATAGGCCTCATCTGTCATGCAGCCCTTCGTCGCAAAAGACCCGACGGCCTTTTGCGACAATTTGAGCCCCGGGACCATGTGGTCCCGGGGCCGGATTGCTCACTTATCTTCCAGCAGCTTGTTCAGCTCCCGCATGAAGGTGTTGATGTCCTTGAACTGGCGGTAGACGGAGGCAAAGCGCACATAGGAGACCTCGTCCACTTTTTTCAGCCGCTCCATCACCAGCTCTCCGATCTCGGCGGAGCTGACCTCCCGCTCCATCTCGTTCTGGAGGGTCTGCTCGATCTCGTTGACGATCTCCTCCATGGTGCTGAAGGAGACCGGCCGCTTTTCACAGGCCCGGATCAGGCCGTTCATCACCTTGTTCCGGTCAAAGCTCTGGCGGCTGCCGTCCTTTTTGACCACCATCAGGGGCAGGCTCTCCATGGTCTCGTAGGTGGTGAAGCGCTTATGGCAGGACAGACACTCCCGGCGGCGGCGGATGCTGGCTCCCTCGTCCGCGGGACGGGAGTCCACCACCTTGCTCTCCAGATAGGCGCAGAAGGGGCATTTCATCTCGATTCCTCCATTCTGTGGTTGCCCGGCTGCCGCGGGCATGTGTTTTCTCCGCTATTATACCATCCCGGCCCAGCCTTGAACAGCCTGTTTTTTCCTGTTTCGGAAAAAATGTCCCCGGCGGCACAGGCCGCCGGGGACAGGTGGATCTTATCGCAGCTTGTCCAGCCCCAGGCGCAGGCGGCGCAGAGTCTCCTCCCGGCCCAGCACGTGGCAGATCTCCACCGCGCCCCCGGGAGTGACCGCCTTTCCGGCGGCGGCGATGCGCACCGGCCACATGAGGGTGGCGTTCTTCACCGCCAGCTTCTCCGCCAGAGCGATGAGGGCGTCGTGGATGCCCTCCGTGGTCCAGCCGTCCAGCCCCTCCAGGGCGGGGATGGCGGCCTCCAGCATGGCCCGGGCCACTTCCGGGTCGGTCTTGGACTTCTTGTTGGTGAACAGAGCCCCATCATAGTCAGGCAGGGCATCGAAGAAGTCCACCTTCTCCGGGATGTCAGTGAGCCGCTCACACCGGGCCTGGAGCAGGCCGGCAATCTCCGCCGCGTCCAGCGCCGGGTCTTTCACGCTCTGGCGGATATAGGGCTCTGCCGCCCGGGCAAAGTCCGCCGGCTCCATGGCCCGCAGGTACAGGGCGTTGAAGTGGGTGAGCTTCTCAATATCAAAGATGGCCGGGGACTTGGATACACCCGCCAGATCAAAGGCGGCCACCAGCTCCTCCAGAGAGAATACTTCCTGTTCCGCCAGTTCTCCTCTGGGGGACCAGCCCAGCAGGGCCACATAGTTCAGGATGGCGGGGGTGAGGTAGCCCTGGGCTTTCAGGTCCTCGTAGGAGGGGTCCCCGTGGCGCTTGGACATCTTGTTGTGGGCATCCCGCATCACGGGGGAACAGTGCACATAGGTGGGCACTTCCCAGCCAAAGGCCTGATAGAGCAGATCATACTTGGGAGCAGAGGACAGATACTCGCTGCCCCGGACCACATGGGTGATGCCCATCAGGTGGTCGTCGATGACATTGGCGAAGTTATAGGTGGGCAGGCCGTCCCGCTTGATGAGCACCTGGTCGTCCAGGGTGTCGTTCTCCACGGTGATGTCCCCGAAGATGGCGTCATGGAAGGTAGTGGTCCCGCCGCTGGGGATCTTCTGGCGGATGATGTATGGCTCGCCCGCGTCCACCCGGGCCTGAGCCTCCTCCTGGCTCAGGGCGCGGCAGGGGTCCGAAGCCCGGTCGAACTGGCCGGAGTCCTCTTCCGACTCGGTCTTTTCACAGAAGCAGTAGTAGGCGTGTCCCTTTTCCACCAGCAGCCGGGCGTACTTTCCATAGGTGTCCCGGCGCTGGGTCTGGATATAGGGGGCCACCGGGCCGCCCACGTCGGGGCCCTCGTCGTGGTCCAGCCCGCACTCCGCCAGGGTGCGGTAGATCACCTCTGTGGCACCCTCCACCTGCCGAGTCTGGTCAGTGTCCTCGATGCGCAGGATAAAGGTGCCCTGATGGTGCCGGGCGATGAGCCAGGTGTAAAGGGCGGTGCGCAGATTGCCCACGTGCATATAGCCGGTGGGAGAGGGGGCAAACCGGGTGCGGACCTTCCCCTTTGGGATCTTGGCCTCCATCTCCTCAAAATACTTCATATCCAGAGCCATGTCGTTCCCTCCATCGCGGCAGACGTTCTGCCGTTGTTTTACTGGTATTATAGATGCTTTCCCGCCATTTGGCAAGGGCCGGAACGCAGTCCGGCACCGCTCCTCCCATCCCCCGCCCGCCGGGGCGGTCCCCTTTTCCTCTTTTTAGCTGAGAAGCAGTTTTGGAAATGCTCCTTACAAAACAGTCAAGCCGCAGCTGCCCTTATCGGGTAACTGCCAGATAGATCAGAAGTTGTCAGGCTCTATCATTTTGGCCGCGAACTTCAACTGTGACAGTCTGAAATTCCAATAAAGTTTTGTTGGGCGTGTCTGTTTCTTTCGGGGCCTCTCTGCCAGTCACCTCGTAATATTCATCGCTGTACTGTATTTTACTGTCATCAAAGTCTTTTTGGATCGCCTTGACATATTCAAACGGGGTTTCTATTGGCAGCAGACCCATTTCGCGTTGAAGCTGCTGTACCGCCGCCCTCTGCTCCTGTGTCAAAATTTTTTCTTCGTGTTCCATGTGTTCCTCAAATTGCCTTTTATCCATCCAAACGATCTGCTCCACTGGATCAGCGGTGCCGCACGCCAGGATCAAACGGAGAAAATCCTCGAAATTTTTTGCCAGTGGATATACATTCCGATCTGCACAGCTTTCCGGGTCGCAGGCAAATACCATCTCTCCATACTCCGGCAAAAAGCAGTACAGGATACACCCTTCAAATCCTATCGGCTCTGCATTGACAGGGTAGCAAAAATATGGCTCTGTGATCTCGCCATGCTCCAAGCATAAAAGCTCCTTGTCGATCGGCGATGCCATATACTTTTCATAGATCGTTTTCATGGACATACCTCCGCAGCTTTTGATTGCCGCCCTGATTATACCGCAGCCGATTCTGTATGGCAATACGAAACCGCCGCTTCAACCCCAGCGGAGTTTGGAGTTTTAAGATAAACGGACCTCGAACGGGCTGTCGTTGCCTCCGAGCGAAAAATGTGGTATGCTTGGGACCGGCATGCCGCGCTCCCTTGGCTGCGGCATCATTTCCCAGGAAAGGAAGGACCGCCATGGTCATTGATATCCACACCCACACCTTCCCTGACAAGCTTGCGGCCCCCACCATCCGCAAGCTCCAGGGTGCCTGTCATACCCGGGCCTTCACCGACGCCACCAACGCCGGCCTGGCCGCCTCCATGGCCCGGGCGGGCATCGATTGCTCCGTAGTCCTGCCGGTGGCCACCAACCCCCATCAGGTGGCCCATGTCAACGAGAGCGCCGCTCAGATCAACGCCCGGGGCCGCGGGACCGGCATCTACTCCTTCGGCTGCATCCACCCGGACTGTCCGGACCCCAGGGGAGAGCTGGCTCGGATCGCCGCCCTGGGTTTGAAGGGCATCAAGCTCCACCCCGCCTATCAGGCCACCCGGTTCGACGATATCCGCTATCTGCGCATCCTGGACCGGGCCGGCGAGCTGGGGCTCGTGGTCCTCACCCACGCCGGCATCGACATCGGCATCCCCGCCCCCACCTACTGCGACCCGGAGATGGTGCTCCGCGCCCTGGAACAGGTGGGCCCGGTGACCTTGATCCTGGCCCACATGGGAGGCTGGCGCCAGTGGGACCAGGTAGAGGCCCTGCTCCCCCAGTCCAGCGTGCTACTGGATACCGCCTTTTCCTACGGCGACCTCACCCCCCTGGAGGGACACCCTTTTTCGGAGGACCAGCTGCACATGATGGAACAGGAGCAGTTTGTCCGCTTTGTCCGAAAATTTGGGGCCCAGCGCCTCCTCTTCGGCACCGACAGCCCCTGGGGGGACCAATCCGCCGATGTGGCCTCTATCCGCGCCCTGCCCCTCTCCCCAGAAGAGCGGGACGCCATTCTGGGCGGCAACGCCCAGCGCCTGCTGGGGCTGTAGCCACTCGGGGCCTTTTTCTTCCATTCTCCGGAGAGATCCAGGCCGTCAGTACATAAAGCAGCGGGCAAGAAAGCCCGCAGGGAGGTCATCTTGATGAAGCAGTACGAGTACAAATTCATACAGGTCCCTGTGGCCTGGAATACCCAGGGGATCATTTCCCGTCCCCCGAAAGCAGGGTCTACCTTCGATGCCTGTAAGGACGTAATCGAAAACGAGGCAGCAAATGGGTGGCGATTCAAGCAGATCGTGATCCCCTTCTGTGAGGGGCGGGGTGTGGGTCCCGCCCAGTGCTATCAGGTGATCTTTGAACGGGAGATTTCCTGAGGCTCCAAGCAGAGACAAGCAGGTCAGGCCCCGCACCCTACCCATGACACACAAGGAGGTCACCGCCATGGTTGATGTCACAAAGCCCATCGTCAATCCCCGTCTGTCTGAAGCCCTCGCCGCCCTCCACCGGGAGAACACGCCCGCCAACCAGGACCGGGCGCTGAGGGAGCTCATGACCCAGGCCCATCTGCTCGCGCCTGTGGTCCTCACCCCCGCGCCGCCCCCCGCTGTCTCCGGCCAGACTACACTGGAGCAGAACACCGCCATCCAGTTTCAGCTCATCTCCAGCCAGGAGGGCCGTCCCTTCTTTCCCGCCTTCACCAACTGGGGGGAGCTGCGGAAGCTGTGCGGCCCCCGGGACCAGCAGACCCTGGTCCTCACCTTCGACGACTATGCCTCTATGCTCCAGCGGGACAGCCGGGCCGCCGGCTTTGTGGTCGATCCCTTCGGGGACAGCCTCACCCTGGACCGGGAGACGGTGGCCCGCCTGGCCCTGCAGAAGGCAGAGGGCACTCCACCGGTCCGGCAGGTGATTCAGAAGGATACCCGAGTCATGCTGGGGGACCCGGCGGAGTACCCGGAGCGGATGGTGGAGGCCATCTGCTCCGCTGCCCGTGAGCTCCCAGCTGTAAAGGCACTCTACCTGCGCCTGATGGTCCGGGAGGGTGAGATGGAGCCCAGCTATCTGGTGGTAGTGGACCAGGATGGAGAGCAGGACGCTGTCTTTTCCGCCATTGCCGGGGCCGCCCGCCCTTGGCTGGAGGGAAAAACGGTGGATCTGGTCCCCCGCTCCTCCCGCTTTGGCCAGGACGCCTCCAAGGGAGTCTCCCCCTTCTACGACCGGATCTGAAAAAGCAGACCGCGCGCCGGCTGGCGCGCGGTCTGTCCTTTTTCTTGAAAGCTGTTTCGCTTTACATTCGCTGGATATCCGCTTCCTCCAGGGTCTTGATGCCCCGGGAGGCCAGGGCCTCCGCCGCGGCATTGTTGTCCTCTACCCGGAAGATCATATAGGCGGCTTCGGTCTTGCCCCCCAGGAATGCATACATGTACTCCACGTTGATCCTGGCATCGGTGAGCACCTGGAGCACCTTGTTCAATCCGCCCGGCACGTCAGGGATCGCCACCCCCAGCACGGGGGTGATGTTGTACACATAGCCCGCGTCCTTCAGGACAGTGGCCGTCTTGTACGGGTCGTCCACGATGATGCGGAGGATGCCGAAATCCCGGGTCTCCGCCACCGAGAGGGCCCGCATGTCGATCTTGTTCTGGGAGAGGATACCGGTCATCCCATACAGGGCACCGGGCCTATTCTCCAGGAACACGGAAAGCTGCTTGACGCTCATAACTCTTCCCTCCTGTCAAATCAGTCAGATCTTGCGCTTGTCGATGACACGGACCGCCTTGCCCTCGCTGCGGACGATGGACTTGGGAGCCACCAGGGTGACCTTGGCGGACAGGCCCAGCATGGAGCGCAGGCCGTCCACCAACTCCTTCTGGCGGCGGTCCACCTCGCCCACCTTGTCGGTAAACATCTCCGGGGTCATCTCCACCTGCACGTCCAGGGTGTCGGTGGAGTGGACCCGATCCACGATGATCTGGTAGTTGGCGGGATAACCGTAATTGAGGAGCACCGTCTCGATCTGGGAGGGGAATACGTTGACCCCCCGGATGATGAGCATGTCGTCGGTGCGGCCCCTGGGCTTGGACATCTTCACATGGGTGCGGCCGCAGGGACACTTTTCCCGGGTGAGGGTGCAGATGTCCCGGGTGCGGTAGCGCAGCAGAGGAAACGCCTTCTTTGTGATGGAGGTGAATACCAGCTCGCCCTCGCTGCCCTCGGGCAGCACCTCGCCGGTGTCCGGGTCGATGATCTCAGCGATGAAGTGGTCCTCGTTGATGTGCATCCCTCTCTGGGCGGAGCACTCGAAGGAGACGCCGGGGCCGGACAGCTCGGTGAGCCCGTAGATATCATATGCCTTGATGCCCAGGGTATTCTGAATGTCCTGGCGCATCTCCTCGGACCAGGCTTCCGCACCGAATATGCCCGCCTTCAGGGGGATCTCCTCCGGACTCATTCCCATCTCCTTCATGGTCTCGCCGATGTAGGCGGCATAGGAGGGGGTGCAGCACAGGATGGTGGCGTTCAAGTCTTTGATGAACATGATCTGACGCTCGGTGTTGCCCGAGGAGGTGGGGATGGTGAGGCAGCCCACCTTGTGGCTGCCTCCGTTGAGGCCGGGGCCGCCGGTGAACAGTCCGTAGCCGTAGGACACCTGGCACACATCCTCATTGGTGCCCCCCGCAGCCATGATAGCTCGGGCACAGCAGTCCTCCCAGAGATCGATGTCCTCCTGAGTGTAGAAGGCCACCACCCGCTTGCCAGTGGTGCCAGAGGTGGACTGGATGCGGACGCAGTCCTTCAGGGGCATCCCCACCAGTCCGTAGGGGTAAGCGTCCCGCAGGTCAGACTTGGTGAGGAAGGGCAGCTTGTACAGGTCGTCGCTGGACTTGATATCCGCCGGTGTGACCCCCTTCTCCTCCATCTTTTTGCGGTAGTAGGGCACGTTGTCCCACACATGCTGGACCTGCTTTACCAGGCGCTCGTCCTGCCAGGCCTTGATCTGTTCCCGGGACGCAGTCTCGATCTCCGGCTGATAATAGCGTTCCAATGGAATCATCCCTCTCTCGTTTTCATATTTCTTCTCTTTCATGCAAAAAAGAGTCAAAGAAATTCTCGGCTTTTATTTAGGCGATGTCTGCTGCTTTTTCCGAAGCAGTTCCAGCACCGCGATCAGAGCAAAGGAAAACAGGGCGGCACACCCGCTCAACAGGAACATGGCCAGATTTTCCGGCGTGCTCGCATCAAAAAAAGCAATTCCGCACACCAGAGCCACATAGAGGGCAAATGCTCCCCAAAGCCCCAAAAGCCACTCTATGACAATGACAAATTTCATCCATGTCCCCCCTCTGTCCTGATTTTTTATGGACCCCCTGCGATCATCCCAGCTCGTCCAGGCGGGCCATCACATGGGCCAGGCCGTGGGAGATCAGCCCCATGCCCAGCCACTCCGCCAGTCCGGTGCTTCCCGGCTGATAGATATTGTACGGCACAGCGGCCGCATACAGGGTCAAAGCCCCATGCAGGGCGGCTGCCAGCAGGCACACCCAGCCCCAGATCCGCAGCAGATACTTCCAGATCATCCCTGCGTCCCCCCTTCTGTCCGAAAAAGGGGCTCCGGCGGCCGGTCCGGGGGGGTGAGGCGCAGGCCGTACTGGGCCACGTCGTGCCACTCCCCCAGCTTGAATCCCATCCGAGGGTACAGTCCCTGCCGGGTAAAGCCGAAGTGGCGGTGCAGGGCCTCACTGCCCGGGTTGGGCAGTCCCAGCACCCCGTACAGGTTGACCAGCCCCATTTCCCGCAGCTTGGGGATGAGCGCCCCGTAGAGGGCGGTGCCGATCCCCAAGCCCTCCCGACCCCGGCGCACATAGACAGTGAGCTCCGCGTTCCACTGGTAGGCCTCCCGCTCCATGTGGCGGTGGGCGTAGGCATAGCCCAGGATCTCCCCCGCCCGGCAGCACACCAGATAGGGGTAGTGCCGGGAAAATTCCTCCATGCGGCGCCGGAACTCCTCCACCGTGGGCGGGACGCACTCAAAGGTCACCCAGCTCTCCTCCACATATGGGGCATAGATGGACAGCAGCTCCGCCGCGTCCTCCGGCTCTGCCCTGCGGATCTCCAAAGGGACGCGCTCCTCCGCCATCTCTCCGCCCTCCTTTCAGGCGTTCTTACCCAGCTGGAATGCCTTCTTGTTCAGCTCCAGGAACTTGGAAGGCACACAGACCTCCAGGGACTTCTGCCACGCCTCGTCGGGCAGATCGAAGTAGTGGGAGAGCCGGCCCATCAGCACGATGTTCACCGCCTTGGAGGAGCCTGCCTCCTCGGCCAGAGCCAAGCAGTCCAGGGCGTCCACCTTGGCGCCGGCCGCTTTCATCTTCTCCACCAGGTTTTCCGGGTACTGGGCCGCGCCGGTGATAACGGGCATGGGATCGATCTGCTGGGTGGAGGTGACGATCTGGCCGTCGGGCTTCAGATAGCTGAGCCAGCGGGCGGCCTCCAGCAGCTCGAAGGAGACGATGTAGTCAGCCTCCCCCTTGTCGATAACAGGGGAATTTACCCGGTCGCCGTAGCGCACATAGGTGACCACGCTGCCGCCCCGCTGGGACATGCCGTGGACCTCGGACACCTTTACGTCATAGCCCTGCTCCATCAGCAGATGGCCCAGCAGCTTGCTGGCCAGCAGGGAGCCCTGTCCGCCCACGCCTACGATCATGATATTCTTGGTCTTCATGGCTCAGCCCTCCTTCTCGGTGCTCTGGAAGGCACCAAATGCGCACATCTGTTCACACACGCCGCAGCCCACGCACAGGGTGTTGTCCACATGGGCCTTGCCCTCCTTCATGGAGATAGCGGGGCAGCCGATGCGCATGCAGCTCTTGCAGCCCACGCACTTGTCCGTATCCACCGCCAGAGGGGCCTGGTGCTTTACATACTTCAGCAGAGCGCAGGGCCGGCGGCTGATGATGACGGAGGGCTCCCGGGCGGCCAGTTCCTCCTTCACCGCCTGGTCGGTGGCCTTCAGGTCATAGGGGTCCACCACCCGGACCCGTTCAAAGCCCATGGCCCGGCACAGCTGCTCCAAATCGATCTTTCCCGCCGGCTCCCCCTTGATGTTGTAGCCGGTGGTGGGGTTCTGCTGGTGGCCGGTCATGCCGGTGATGGAGTTGTCCAGGATGATGACCGTGGAGTTGGACTGGTTATAGGCGATGTTGGCCAGGCCGGTCATGCCGGAGTGCATGAAGGTGGAGTCTCCGATGACGGCCACCGTCTTCCCCTCGCTTTTCTCCCCCAATGCCTTGTTGAAGCCGTGGATGCCGCTGATGGAGGCGCCCATGCAGAGGGTCATCTCCATGGCGTTCAGAGGGGCCACCGCCCCCAGGGTGTAACAGCCGATGTCGCCCAGCACGGTACACTTGTTTTTTGCCAGGGTGTAGAACAGTCCGCGGTGAGGACAGCCGGCGCACATCACCGGCGGGCGGGGCGGGATGGCGTCCTCCAGGGCGGTGCCGGTATGTACCGCGCCGCCCAGCTTGGCGGCCACCAGGTTCTGGGAGAACTCCCCCTCCAGGGGCAGGGCCTCCTTGCCGGAAACGGTTAGGCCCAGCTGACGGCAGTAGTTTTCGATGATGGGGTCCAGCTCCTCCACCACCACCAGTCGGTCCACCTTGGCGGCGAAGTCCCGGATCAGTCCCTCGGGCATAGGGTGGACCATCCCCAGCTTGAGGACAGAGGCTTCCTCCCCAAAGACCTCCTTCACATACTGGTAGGAGGTGCTGGAGGTGATGATGCCCAGCTTGGTGTCCCCCATCTCAACCCGGTTCAGATCGCAGGTCTCGGCGTACTGGGCCAGGCGGCGCATCCGGTCCTCCACCACCGGGTGGCGGCGGATGGCATTGCCCGGCATCATTACATACTTGGCGATGTTCTTCTCATAGGGACGCTCCGGCCCCTCGGTCCGGGGGCTGGTCTCCACGATGGACTGGGAGTGGGCCACCCGGGTGCACATCTTCAGGATCACCGGAGTGTCGAACTCCTCGGAGATCTCATAGGCCCGCCTGGTGAAGGCCAGGGCCTCGGCGGAGTCGGCGGGTTCCAGCATGGGCAGCTTGGCGGCGATGGCGTAGTGCCGGGAGTCCTGCTCGTTCTGGGAGGAGTGCATCCCCGGGTCGTCGGCCACCGCGATGACCATGCCCGCATTGACGCCGGTATAGGCCACAGTGAACAGCGGGTCAGCGGCCACGTTGAGTCCCACGTGCTTCATGGCGCAGAAGGACCGCTTTCCTGCCAGGCTGGCGCCGAAAGCCACCTCCATGGCTACCTTCTCATTGGGGGCCCACTCACAGTAAATATCGTCGAATTTGGCGGCCTCCTCGGTGATCTCGGTGCTGGGGGTGCCGGGGTAGCTGGAGATCACGCAGCAGCCCGCCTCGTAAAGTCCCCGGGCAACGGCGGCGTTGCCCAACATCAGTTGTTTCATGAATCTGTTCCCTGCTTTCTGTATTGTTCTTCCCCGCAAAGCCGGACGGCTTCCCGCACCGTCACGGCTCAGGATCTGCTTTGGGCTCTCCCAGGCCCTCCCGGATGATGACGTCCTGCATCACACCGCCGGCGCCGTTGTCCAGCATGGCCCGGCGGACCCGGCTGATGGTGGCACTGCTGGCCCCCGTTTTCTCCAGGATGTCCAGGTAGACCAACCCCTGCTGGAGGTAGACCGCCACGTCGAACCGCTGCTCCAGGGAGCGCAGCTCGGTGGGGGTGCACAGGTCGTCAAAAAAACGGCAGCACTCGTCCAGGTCCTTCAGCTTCAGGATTGTCTCGTACAGGGCCATGCTGCGGCCCCTCTGATGTTCCGCTTTGGGCATAGTGTCACTCCTTTTTCGCGCCGCGGGCAAAGGGACGCCCGTGGTTCAATGGTTTAAAGTGATTTTAGCACATCAAAGCGTGAAGGTAAAGAGAAAACCGCCCTGGCGGGGACCGTTTTTTGAAAAAGGGTACAAAAAAACCTCTGGCGACTGCCGCCAGAGGACGGGGCGTGCCCCGTGGTACCACCTCTTTTTACCGCCCCCTCGCGAGTGCGGCCTCAATGGGTATCCAGCAATACCCAGCCTCTGTAACGGGAGGACCCGGTTCCGCTCTACTTGCCCCCGGAGGGAGCGTTCCTCGGACGGCTCGGGAGAGGAAATTTCAAGCTGCGGAACCAGGCCCCTCGCACCTACCGGGAACTCTCTGACTGGCTCTCTCCGCGCTCTATGCTGTCTCCGTCTGCGCCTTTGTTGGTTTGCATTATACACCTCTCTTCCCATTTGTCAAGCGGGATTTTCTGTGTCTCCAGGCAGGAGTCCCCTCCTTCGCTCCAAAGACTCTGCCTCTGAAAGATCCCGCCAGCAGGAGGCGTTTGGGAAAGAAAGGACCTTTCCTCTTGACATTCGGGAAAAAATTCGCTATGATACTTTAACGAGTAAAACCAATGAAGTCAGGCGGCACCGCCGCCTTTTGGAAAGGACCGAGGCAAATGCCCATTACCGACCTGCTGGAGCGCAATCACAAGCTCTACGGCGGCGAGACCGCCCTGGTGGAGATCAACCCGGAGATCCAGGAAAAGCACCGGGTCACGTGGAAGGAATATGAGCTCATCGAGCCCGCATCCACCGTCCCCTACCGCCGGGAGATCACCTGGGGCGTCTTCGACGAGAAGGCCAACCGGGTGGCCAACATGCTCCTCTCCCGCGGGGTGAAGAAGGGGGACAAGGTGGCTATCCTGCTGATGAACTGCCTGGAGTGGCTGCCCATCTATTTCGGCATTCTGAAGGCCGGAGCCATCGCCGTCCCTCTGAACTTCCGCTACACTGCCCAGGAGATCGAGTACTGCGTCCAGCTGGCCGACGTGGATGTGCTCCTCTTCGGCCCGGAGTTCATCGGCCGGGTGGAGGACGTGGCGCCCTCCCTGTCCCGGGGCCGCCTGCTCTTCTTTGTGGGAGAGAACTGCCCCTCCTTTGCCGAGGACTACCACACCGCCACCGCCAACTGCTCCAGTGAGCCCCCTAAGGTGCTCATCCAGGATGAGGATGACGCGGCCATCTACTACTCCTCCGGCACCACCGGCTTCCCCAAGGCCATCCTCCTCAAGCACCAGGCCCTGCTCCAGTCCGCTCGGATGGAGGCCGTCCACCACGAGACCTGTCACGAGGACGTATTCCTCTGCATCCCGCCCCTGTACCACACCGGCGCCAAGATGCACTGGTTCGGCTCCCTGTTCACCGGCAGCCGGGCCGTCCTGCTCAAGGGCAACTCCCCCAAGGCCATCTTCGATGCCGTCTCCAACGAGGGCTGCACCATCGTCTGGCTGCTGGTGCCCTGGTGCCAGGACATTTTGGCCTCCCTGGACCGTGGTGAGCTGAAGCTGGAGGACTACCGCCTGTCCCAGTGGCGGCTGATGCACATCGGCGCCCAGCCGGTGCCCCCCTCCCTCATCAAGCACTGGATGAGCTATTTCCCCCATCACCAGTACGACACCAACTACGGCCTGTCCGAGTCCACCGGACCGGGCTGCGTCCACCTGGGCCTGGGCAATCTCCATAAGGTGGGGGCCATCGGCGTCCCCGGCTGCGGCTGGAAGGTGAAGATCACCGACGAGAACGACCAGCCCGTCCCCTTCGGCCAGGTGGGGGAGCTGTGTGTGAAGGGCCCCGGCGTCATGGTGTGCTACTACCACAATCCGGAGGCCACCGCCGAGGTGCTCAAGGACGGCTGGCTCCACACCGGCGACATGGCCAAGCAGGATGAGGACGGCTTCTACTTCTTAGTGGACCGGAAAAAGGACGTCATCATCTCCGGCGGCGAGAACCTGTACCCGGTGCAGATCGAGGACTTCCTGGCCGCCTACCCCAAGGTCCACGACGTGGCCGTCATCGGCCTGCCCGACAAGCGGTTGGGGGAGATCGCCGCCGCCATCATCCAGATCAAAGAGGGCATGACCTGCACAGAGAGCGAGATCAACCAGTTCTGCACTGACCTGCCCCGGTACAAGCGCCCCCGGAAGATCATCTTCGCCCCCGTCCCCCGTAACGCCACCGGCAAGATTGAAAAGCCCAAGCTGCGGGAGCAGTATTGCGGCGTCCGCCTGGTGGAGGCCCAGAACCGAGGATGAACTGACCGCCTGATCCACCGCCCGCCTCCCCGATGGGGGGGCGGGCGGTCTTTGTTTCCCCCTATCCTCCGCCCAGGCCTCCCAGAGAAAAATGATGTACATTTTTCCTCTTCCGTGGTAAACTATCCGAAAAAGGAGGGTTTTTTCCATGCTTTCATCCTTTGCCCAGCTCCGGCAGCAGCTCCATCAGTCCGGTCCCCGGTCCGCCGTGGTGGCCGCCGCCCAGGATGAGCACACCCTCCAGGCCGTGCTGGCCGCCCGGCGGGACGGCCTGATCCACCCCATCCTGGTGGGGCCCCCGGACCAGCTCCGCCCCCTGCTGGACCGTCTGGGCGCTTCGGTCCCGGAGGAGGACCTGGTCCCCGCCGGAACAGAGGCGGAGTGCGCCGCCCGGGCCGTGGCCCTGGTCCGCCAGGGGCGGGGCAGTCTGCTCATCAAGGGCCGTCTGTCCACGGGTGCCCTGCTGGGGGCTGTAGTAGACCGTGCCGACGGCATCCGCGGGGAGGGGCTGCTCTCCCATGTGGCCATTCTGGAGGTCCCCGCCTACCACAAGCTGCTCTACATCACCGACGGCGGGCTGGTCGTCGCTCCCGGCCTGGAGGAGAAGCGGGCCATCCTCCGCAACGCCCTGTCACTGTGCCGCTTTCTGGGGTATGAGAGGCCCAAGGCGGCGGCGCTGTGTGCTGCGGAGACGGTGAGCCCCCGCATGCCCGAGACCGGAGACGCCGCCGCCCTCCGGGAGGAGGGGGAGCGGGGAGACTTCGGCCCCTGCCTAGTGGAGGGCCCCATCTCTCTGGATCTGGCCACCAGTGCTGAGGCGGCCCGCCTCAAGGGCTACTGCAGCCCGGTGGCGGGGGACGCGGACATCCTTCTCGTCCCCTCCATCGCCGCCGGCAATCTGCTGGGCAAGGCCCTCTATGGGCTGGCCGGCGGGAAGATGGCCGGTGTGGTGCTGGGCGCCTCGGTGCCCATCGCCCTCAACTCCCGGGGGGCTTCCTGGGAGGAGAAATATAACTCCATCCTCATCTGCGCCGCCATGTCCCGGCGGTGATCCTGCCAAAAAGGAGGCGTTTCTCATGCCGGAACGGCTGCTTATCCTGAACCCCGGCTCCACCAGCACCAAGGCGGCGGTGTATGACGGCACCCGGCCTCTCTTTTCCCGGAGCATTCCCCACTCCAATCAGGACCTTGCCCCCTTCCCCACCCTCAACGACCAGCTGGACTACCGGGTGGCCCTGGTCCGGGGCCTGCTGGCCCAGGAGTGGGTGGACCTGTCCACCCTCACCGCCGTGGTGGGCCGAGGCGGCATCCTGCCCAACATCGTGGCCGGGGGCTACCAGGTGAACGACGCCCTGGTGGACTGCCTGCTCCACTATCCGGTCTTTGAGCACGCCTCAAACCTGGGAGGCGTGATGGCCCTGGCCTTCGCCCGGCCCCTGGGCATCCCCGCCTACATCTATGACGCCGTCACCAGCGACGAGCTGCTGCCCGAGGCCCGGATCACCGGCTTCAAGGGGGTCACCCGCACCAGCTTCTGCCATGTGCTCAACGCCCGGGCCACCGCCCACAAGTACGCCGAGAGCCGGGGGCTGGCCTATAAGGACATGAATCTGGTGGTGGCCCATCTGGGGGGCGGCATCAGTATCAGTGCCCACAGCCACGGCCGAATCATCGACTCGGTATCCGATGACGCCGGCCCCTTCTCCCCCGACCGCTCGGGAAGCACCAACACCCTCTATGTGGTGGACCTGTGCTACTCCGGCAAATACACCAAGGCGGAGATGCTGAAAAAGCTGCGGGGCGAGGGGGGCATGTCCGCCCTGCTGGGCACCCACGACTGCCGGGAGATCGAGAGGCGCATCCAGGCGGGAGACGAGCGGGCCGCCCTGGTGTACAAGGCCCAGGCCCTCCAGATCGCCAAGGGGGTTGGCACCCTGCTGGGCTGCTTCACCGAACTGATCGACGCAGTGATCCTCACCGGCGGGCTGGCCTATTCCAAGATGCTCACCGACATGGTCATCGGCTACCTCCACAACCTGGCCCGGGTGGTGGTCATCCCGGGGGAAAATGAGATGGAGGCCCTGGCCCTGGGCGGCCTGCGCCTGCTGCGGGGGGAGGAGCCGGTGCACACCTTCGCCCCCGCCTGCGATTTGTCTGTTATCCCGTAGGCAGCCCTGTTTTCTTTCTCCGGCCCGCCCTGCCCAGATGGGCAGACCGCCCCATCCCCCCGCGCCTGACTCCTCCGGCGGGATCGGTCCAGACCAAACCCGCCAGCTCTCTTCTCCTCCTGGAAGGGCCTTGACATTCCCGCCCTCTTCTGGTATCTTAAGTGTACAAATTGGATAGACGCTCCACCGCCGGGTGGGCCCCATGCGTTGTTTTCCTGTATCGTTAGGCCTTTGTAAGATACGGGATCACAACGCTTTTTCTTTGCCCTGGCGCGGCCGGGGCTGGACCTTACTGAAAGAGGTGCAGAATATGTCACAGTCCACTCCTCTGCGGGAGTTTGTCCGCTACTCCGCCCTCAGCTCCTGCGGCATGATCGCGGTGTCCTGCTACATCCTGGCCGACACTTTCTTCGTGGCCCAGGGCCTGGGCACTGCCGGGCTGGCCGCCCTGAATCTGGCCATCCCCATCTACAACTTCATCCACGGCACCGGCCTGATGCTGGGGATGGGCGGGGCCACCAAATACTCCATTCATCAGAGCCGGGGGGACCCCGGCGGCGCTTCCAGGATGTTCACCGGCATGCTTCTTCTGTCCGTCCTCTTCTCCATCCCCTTCCTCCTGCTGGGCCTGTTCTGCTCCCATGGGATCACCGTCCTTCTGGGGGCCGACCAAGCTGTGTTTGAGATGACCCGGACCTATCTCCAGGTGCTGCTCCTCTTCGCCCCCGCCACCCTCGTCAACGACGTGCTGCTCTGCTTCGTCCGCAACGACGGGGACCCCCGGCTGTCCATGCTGGCCACTGCAGCAGGCAGCCTGGCCAACATCGTGCTGGACTACATCTTTATTTTCCCCATGGGGATGGGCATCTTCGGTGCGGTGCTGGCCACCGGGATGTCCCCCGTGCTGGGCATCCTCATCCTGCTTCCTCACTGTATCCGCAAAAAGGGAGATCTGCGCCTGGTCCCCGGCCCTCTCTCCCCCGGCCCCACAGCCTCTGCCCTCTCCCTGGGCCTGCCCTCCCTGCTGGCCCAGTTGTCCTCCGCCGTGGTCATGATCGCCTTCAACAGCATCATCCTGGGTCTGGAGGGCAACACGGGAGTGGCGGCCTACGGCGTCATCGCCAACATCTCCCTGGTGGTCACCGCCGTGTACACCGGCATCTCTCAGGGCATCCAGCCTCTGGTGAGCACCGCCCACGGCCAGGACCGTCCCGGTCTGATCCGCCAGTACCTGCGCTATGCCCTGATCACCCTCCTGGTCCTGTCCGCCGCCCTCTACCTCCTGCTGTTCCTCTTTGCCGGACCGGTGGCCCTGATCTTCAACAGTGAGGGGGACCCCCGGCTCCAGCAGATCGCCGAAGAGGGCCTGCGGCTCTATTTCACCGGCGCGCTCTTTGCCGGGTTCAACATCATCCTGTCCATGTATTTCACCTCGGTGGAGCGGGCCCTGCCTGCCCATATCACCTCCCTGCTGCGGGGTTTCCTCCTGATCCTCCCCATGGCCTTCCTGCTGGCCGCCTGCTGGGGCATGACGGGCGTCTGGCTGGCCTTTCCCCTCACCGAAGCCGTCACCGCGGCCCTGGGCGCTGGATTTTACGCCCTCTATGCCCGCAGGGGCAGGGCACGGATCACGCTTTGCGCCAGGGCCGACGCCTTTGCGCCATGGGTGCTGAACAGCAGCAGTTGTTGCATTGCGGCACGCTCCCTTCCG
>OLSG01000586.1_pt1 | contig 45051 bp, 40 predicted proteins | sample 1673041 | NCBI WGS metagenome assembly OLSG01 (sample SAMEA3136749, study PRJEB25190) | human gut metagenome | reverse complement strand
GCTCCTTTCAAAAAAGTCTCGTTTTATACTGTCTAAATATATGATACACCTTTCCACCTTTCTCACCTCCTGAGTCATACTCTCCACTATCCCAAGAGCCTTGAAAGAGATTTATGGAGAAACGATTCACTATGATTTGTGCGTCGCATTACATGCTCCTTCAAATCATGTTCACTGCCACCCCGGCCATGAGCGCTTCGCGCTTTTAAGGAGGCAGCCCTATTTTAAGGACTGGATGAGTTTATATGGCCGAGATTGAACATGTTAATAATCGCGGGGTACCGATAGAGAAATTGCGAGGGACGGATAGCGGAAAACGGTCAACGGCGCGATACCGAAAAGACAGAGCTCCGAGTTGAGTTCAGAGAGCCCCGAGGTGGTGTCGGCCTTGCCGAAATATAAAAATAAAAAACTGATGTTTTTTACCTTCTCTCAAATCTCAAATCTCAAATCTCAACTCTTTACAAGGAGGCGCCCTTATTTCAAGGACTGGGGGAGTTCTTATGGCGGATAACGGAATACCTTTGATAGTGCAGTCATATTAAAAGGACCTCTTTCGAGGTCCTTTTATGTATCGGCAAAGCTGATACCATAGCTCTGTTTACCCTAATTTTTCTACCATGTCTTCTGCCCAGGCCCTGTCGATGACGAAGTCATGAGCAGAGAGGGACTGGATGGTGGAAAGTGCATTTTCTTTGATGGCCTCATAGAGAGGCTGGTCAAATACCATGGAGGTGACCATGGCGCCCTGGCTCCGGAAGAGGAGGCCTGGTGTCCTGTCTTCACTGGTGGTGGTGAAAAGGATTTCATCTATCTCAAGCTCTTTATGGTCTTTCTCCACCTGTTTCCAGAGGGCACTTTTGATGATTTCTACGATCCGGTCGTCAAATCCTGCTTCTGCAATGAAAAGTTTTTCCATCAGTTCATTGTAGCTGTGGACGATGCGGCAGGTGAAATCATCTTCCCTCTTTCCCATAGTTTCTCTTCTCTTTTCCTGCTGGCTTATAAGATTGCTGAATGCACCTCTCATCCCCTCTTCCGACGTATCGTCGACGCAGAGGTAAATCATGTGATGAAGGTCCATATCTTCATAGAGGAAACTGTAGTTCAGAAGACTTTTCGTCCCGCAGTGAGCGCACTGGAAGCGGATGACTTCTCCGCTTCTTACCTTATCTTTCATTTCCGGTTCCCGTTCTGTATTGATGGTATCCCAGATGACCCATTCCTGTTTTTCCCCGCATTTCGGGCATGTAATCATATCTTTATGGTTCATGGCGCTCTCCTTTTTTTCTGTGATTATTTCAAAAAACTTTTCTTGACACCTTATTTTCTCCATGGTATCATACTTCTAATTCCAAAGAAAGCGATGAGAAGAAGAGTACGTTTTCTGGAGTGGCAAAGAGAGCTGCGTATGGTGAAAGCAGTGCATGAAGGAGAGCGGAAGATGGACTTTGAGCTTCCAGGCCGAATCGTGAAGCCTGCCGGGACTGCCCGTTACAGCAGCAGGGTATCAAGGATGTGTCCGGCGTACCTTATGAGTCCTTTCTGGTGACAGGGAGGAGAAAAAGAGTGGTAACACGGTAATATATCGTCTCTCGTAAGAGAGGCGATTTTTTTATTTTCAAATTCAGGGAGGTTATTCATATGGATATCAGAACAATATGTATTCACGGAAGCGACTGGAAGGATCCTACAGGCTGCATTTCTGTGCCCATTTTTCAGAGCGCCACTTTCGGTCATCCGGAACTGGGAAAGTCTTCCGGCTATGATTACACCAGAGTACAGAATCCTACGAGAGAGAGCGCAGAGAAGGTAGTAGCAGCTCTTGAACATGGATGTGACTGTACCAGCTATTCTTCCGGCATGGCAGCCATCTCCATGGTGATGGAACTTTTCCGCCCGGGAGATACCATACTTTCCACCGATGACCTCTACGGCGGTTCCATCCGCCTTTTCCGCTACATCAATGAGCAGAACGGCCTCCATTTCCATTTCGTAAATACCTCTGACCTGAAGGCAGTGGAAGAAGGATTTGATGATTCTGTAAAAGCACTTTATATAGAAACACCGACCAACCCCACCATGCAGATCACCGACATCCGGAAGGCGGCCGCACTTGCCCATGAACGAGGAGCCCTTCTCATTGTAGACAATACATTCATGAGCCCCTATTTCTCAAATCCTATCGACTGCGGCGCAGATATTGTCATCCACAGCGGCACCAAGTACCTCGCAGGCCATAATGATACGCTCGCCGGCTTTGTCATCTGCAAAGATAAGGAAATCGCAGAAAAAGTCCGTTTCCTCTATAAGACTGTCGGCGGATGCCTGGCACCCTTCGACAGCTGGCTGGTCACAAGAGGCATCAAGACCCTGGCCATCCGCATGGAAGCAGCCCAGAAGAATGCGCTGGGTATTGCTGAATTCCTCGAAAGCCATCCAAAGATTTCCAAAGTCCTCTACCCCGGCCTTCCCGGATTTTCTGGAAAAGAAATTCATTTCAGTCAGGCAAGAGGGGCGGGAGCTATGTTATCATTCTATACGGATACCCACGAAACAGCACTGAAGATACTGAAATCGGTAAAAGTGATCCGGTTTGCTGAAAGTTTGGGCGGCGTAGAAAGCCTCATCACCTACCCGGCCACCCAGACTCACAGCGACCTTTCGGATGAAGAAAGGGAAGCCCGAGGCATCACTTCCACCCTGCTCCGCCTTTCCGTGGGGATTGAAGGCTTAGAAGATCTCATCGGGGATCTGAAGCAGGCATTGGAATAGAAAGGAGATTTCTATGAAACTTTCTGATTTGGATGAAATCATTGACCGCAGAGGCACGGACTGCCTGAAGTATGACTTTGCAAAGGAAAGAGGAAAACCGGAAGGCCTTCTTCCTTTCTGGATCGCCGACATGGACTTCAAAGTCGCTCCTGCCATCATGGAAGCCCTTGAAAAAAGAGTGGCTCACGGCATCTTCGGTTATTCCGAAACAAAGGAAGACTACTTCGAAGCCCTTGCCGCATGGCAGAAGAAATATTTCCACTGGACCGTCCATCAGGACTGGCTGGTAAAGACCCCCGGCGTCGTCCCTGCCATCCATCTGGCGGTGAAAGCATTCACAGAAGAAGGAGACGGCGTCCTGATGAACCAGCCGGTCTACTACCCCTTCCTCCATGCCATAGAAAAGAATAGAAGGAAACTTGTCAACAGCCCGCTCCAGCTGAAAGACGGCCGCTATGCCATAGACTTTGAAGACATGGAAAGAAAGATTGAAGAAAACCATGTGAAACTGGCCATCCTCTGCAGCCCCCACAATCCGGCAGGAAGAGTGTGGACCAGAGAAGAACTGGAAACCTATGCAAAGATCTGTATTTCCCATGATGTAATCATCGTTTCTGATGAAATCCATGAAGACTTCACCTATCCCGGCCATCCCCACACCACCTTTGGAAGCCTTAGAAAGGAAGCGGAAAACCGGTGCATTGTCTGCACCTCCCCTTCCAAAACATTCAACATCGCCGGCCTTCAGAATTCCAACATATGGATACCCAATCCGGAGCTCCGGGAAAAATTCAGAGATGAACTGGACTCCTTCGGCTACGACCAGATGAATGTCCTGGGCCTTGTGGCTGCCCAAGCGGCCTACCAGGATGGCGAAGAATGGCTCACCCTTGTGAAGACATACATAAAGAACAACCTGGACTTCACAAGAGACTTCCTCAAAAACATACCGAAAATAAAACTCATCGAACCGGAAGGCACCTATCTCATCTGGCTCGACATGAGGGATTATCACCTCACCGAAGAAGAACTGGAACACAAAGTCCTCAACGACTGCCACCTCTGGCTCGATGAAGGCAAAATGTTCGGAAAAGAAGGGGAAGGCTTCCTCCGCATCAACCTTGCCTGCCCGAGAAAGACTCTGGAACAGGGTCTGAAACAGCTCAAAGAAGGCTTCGAAAAATAAGAGCGATGAGCCATGAGCGAAGATATCAGCTTCGCTCATATAAAAAGGACCTCGAAAGAGGTCCTTTTAACATGACTGCACTATCACAGGAAGGATGCTTTCGCCATAAGAACTCACCGAGTCCTTGAACCAGGGGCACATCCTTGTAAAGAGTTGAGTTTTGAGATTTGAGATTTGAGAGAAGGTAAAAAACATCAATTTTTTTATTTTTATATTTCGGCAAAACCGACACCTTCTCGGGATTCTCTTTTTTCTAATCTCCTTACTCTTCTCTGAACCTTTTATCGGTCTCTCGCCGTTAACCGCCAAGGCTTCATGCTCATCGGCGAAGCCGATACCACCTCGGGGCTCTCTGCGCTCAAATCGGGGCTCGGTCTTTTCCATAAATCTTATTCGAAGATAAAAGTCAGTGGAGAGTATGACTCAGTCCGTAATGTCTAAAAAATAAAAATTATGAATATTTTACAACCGCCTCTCAACTCTCTTCGCTCAACTCTCAACTCTGTTTTTGAGGTCTCGCGCCATTAACCGCCAAGGCTTCATGCTCATCGGCGAAGCCGATACCACTCGCTCAACTCTCAACTCTCTGTACTCAACTCTGCCTTTTTCAGTCTTTACAACCACCGCTCAACCCCTTCTCCACCAGGCGTAATACATAAGCCCGAGGACTGCGGATCCCAGGCAGACGATGCCGTACATGAAGGGGTAGCTCATAGATTCAGACACCATGCCAAGGATGACGGCTGCAAGGCCCACGGCTATATCGAGGGACCAGAAGTAGGTGGATGTCGCCACCCCTGCTCTTGATGGCGGTACGCTCTGTATGGCAAGGGTCTGGAAGGCAGGAGCCAGCGCGCCAAATCCTATGCCCAGTACGGCGCCGGAAAGAAGGAGGAAGGTGCCGCTCTCTGCCTGGCTGAAGAGGAAGAATCCCAAAATGAAGAAGGCAAATCCAGGATATACAGTGTAGTCCGGTCCCTTCTGGTCAAAGAGGTGCCCGATCCACGGTCTTGTCATGACGATGACCATAGCGAAGGTGATGAAGAAGAGACTGGTGTAATCAAAGAGATGAAGGCTCTTTGTATACATAGGGATGTAGGTGAGGACGCCGCCATAGGCAAAGAATACAAGGCCGCCCAGGATGACCATGGGCATGGCTTTCATTTCTACGAGATCTGATAAATGGAAACCTTTCTTCCCGTCAGGAGAAGGAAGGGCGATGGTATCATCCACCTTTCTTCCATTGCCTCCAACAAGCGCACCGGCCGCCAGGAGCGTCAGGAAGAGAAAGAGGATCTTCGGTCCCAGATGATTGATAATGAGAAGGCCTGCTGTCGGTCCGATGACCATGGCAAGGTTTGTAGAAAGAGCAAAGTATCCGATGCCCTCCCCTTTCCTTCTCCCTGGGAGCACAAGGGCCGCCAGAGTGGCTGCAGCAGTCGAGCCGATGGCAAAGGCGACGCCGTGGAAGAATCGGATACCCCAGATAAAGGGCACTGAAGTGGCAAAGTAGAGACTTCCCATGAGGATGAGAAATAAGAGGGAAGCGTAGAGAAGGAGTTTCTGCTTGTTCATGCTGTTAATCAGAAATCCTGCCATAGGACGGAAGAGCACAGTTCCTGCCTGATAACAGGTCATGGCCATGCCTGCTTCCCATTCGCCGCCTCCCAGGTCATCCATGATAAAAACAGGAAGGGCAGCGATTAAAATATACTGGGACATGAAATAAAACAGATTGGCCGCTGCCACGCCAATGAACTCACCGGTCCATATTTTTTCTTTCACGATATCCTCTTTTCTATATTATTTACTTCAGGTATGTATTTACCTGTGCATATCCTATTTTAACACCTCCTGCAGCCCTCTGTTTTTCATGAAAAGGAGTATTTTAAGGGAGTATCATATATAATAGAAGAGAATAAAAAGTATCTGTCACGAGGAGGATCTATGGGACTTCATTTTATTTTCGGAAGGGCGGGCACCGGGAAATCGACCCGCTGTGCAAGAGAAATCGAAGAATACGTAAAGGGAGGAAAGGGAAGGAAGGCCATCCTTCTCGTTCCCGATCAGGGCACCTACACCGCAGAATACCAGCTGGCCAGATCCTTTAAAGGAGAAGGATTTATGAATGTCATGGTCTGCGGTTTTTCCCGTCTCGCCTATCGGGTATTCCAGGAACTCCATTCACCGGTTTCCGACGCCCTCTCCCCTCTGGGACAGCAGATCATCCTGCGGAAACTGATGGAGGAAAACAGAGATCAGCTGAAAATCATTACAAAAGCAGCATCTCACCCCCATTTCTCTGAAGAACTGTCTGCCTTCTTCCATCAGCTCGACATGTTCTGTGTTTCCGAAAAGGATATGGAAAATGCGGCAGAAGCAGAAGGCGATACGCCGCTGGGAAGAAAACTTGAGGACCTTCATCTTCTCTATAGAGCCTACCATGCCTATCTGAAAGACCATTTCGACTATGAAGGGAGTCTCTTCGACCTTCTGGCAAGAGAAATCCCGAAATCTTCCTTCCTCCGCTCCTCCAGGGTGTGGATCGACGGGTTCAACGGCATGGCGCCCCAGAAGATTCACATCGTCTCTGCCCTCATCCATACGGCGGAAGAAGTGACCATGACCCTTCAAATGGACAGCCCGGAAGAAGCAGCCGACAATCCGAACTTTGCCCGACCCTTCCGGCTCTTCTCCCTTCTTTCCAGAGAAGAGGGGCATACCACCTCTGTCACTCTTAGGGAAAATCACCGTTTCCTCTCTCCCGGCCTTGCAGAAATGGCCTCTTCCTTCTTCAACCGGAGAGCAGAAGAGTCCACCATTTCCCACTCTGCTGAGGACGGCCTTCACATCATAAGAACGGCCCACCGGGCAGAGGAAGTGGATTTCATTGCAAGAAAGATCCTCTCCCTCGTGCGGGATCATCATTACCGATTCAGAAATATAGCCATCCTCCTCCGGAGCCCCGACCAGTATACCGACCTCTTCGAAAGGTCTTTTGCCAAGTATGAAATCCCCGGATTCATTGACAAGAAGCATCCCATGAACAACCATCCTCTCGTGGTGCTCTTAGACGGTCTCGTCCGTTTCCTCACCATGGAAAGCAGGCGTAAAAACAGCGGATGGCAGCGGGATATTCTCTTTCCCATGCTGAAGACCTTCCTCCTTCCAGAGTGGGAACGGGAAGAAGTGGACCAGCTGGAAAACTACGTCCTTTCCCACAGCATCCGGCCATGGCAGTACCACAGCCCCTGGGAATTCCGTTCCTTCTACGACCTTGACGGCCCGGTGCCGCCCCTTTCTGATGAAGAAAGAGAGGAAATGGAAGAAGTGAACCGCTGGCGGGAAAAGCTCATCCAAATGCTGGACCCCCTCACTGACGCATGGAAGAATGCTCCCCTTCCAGAAGACCGCTGCCGGATTCTCTATGAATGGATGATGGAAAAGAAAATCCCGGACACATTGAGCCATCTGGACGAGAAGGAACAGTTCCATACCAATCTCCGTCCTCATCTCCAGGTATGGAAGAAGATTCTCTTCCTTCTTGATGAAATCGTTCACACCACAGGAAAAGATGAACTTTCAGAGAAAGATTTCCTCTCCATCTTTGAAGACGGTCTTTCTGCCCTCACCTATTCCACCATCCCTCCTACCATTGACCATGTGACAGTCACCGGCATGGACAGAGGATATGCCATCCAGGCAAAGGTCCTCTTCATTCCCGGCGCCATTGAGGGAGAATTCCCGAAGCGGGTGGAAGAAAGAGGTTTCTTCACCGAACTGGAAAAACAGAAGATTTTCAGCCAGAGCCAGCTCGTATTCGGTGCAAGCCTTATGGAAGAAGTCCACAAGGAACAGTTCTTCACCTATCTTGCCCTCACCAGAGCAAGGCATGACCTTTTCATCACCTTCCCTTCGGTGAATGACGACAAGAATGAGACAGAGCCTTCCTTCCTCCTCACCAGGCTAAAGAAGCTGGGCTATCCTTCGGAAGTAAGAACCCTTTCGGAAAATGACTGGGAAAAGGACCCTTCCTTCTTTGGAAATCCCAGTCAGGTATTCTCCCTCCTTCCTTCCCTTCTCCGGGAAAAGATCCCAGAAACCAGCTCTCCCTGGTCTGCCCTTGTTTCCTGGGCGGAAAAGACAGGCCATAAGGAAGAGCTCATGGAAAAACTTTCCTGTTTCTTCTATGACAATAAAGCAGCCACCCTTCCAAGGGACCTGGCGGCAAAGATTTTCAAACCCGGCGGCCGGTTCCTCGGTTCAGTGACCCGGTTTGAAAATTACAGAAGCTGTCCCTACCGCTATTTCCTTCAGTACGGCCTTCGCATTGAAGAAAGGGACGAAGGGGAAATGGAATCCCTGGACTTCGGCAATTACCTTCACGCCGGCCTTCACCAGTTCGGCGATGCCATGATGAAGAAGAATAAACAGTGGCGGGATGCCAGCGATGAGGATATTGAAAAGATTTCCGGAGAAATCGCATCCCATCTGGTACCCAAGGTGCGTTACGGCGTCCTTCATTCGGACGGTGCTTCCAGATATACGGAAAAAGCGCTGAATGAAACGTTCCGGAATGCCCTTGCAAACCTTCGGAAATGGAGCAGGAACAGCCGGTTTGATACGAAAGCACTGGAAAAGGAATTTTACCTCCACATCAGAGGGGACCACGACACCTTCACATTGAAAGGAAAAATCGACAGGATAGATGCCACTTCCAAAGCGGCTGCCGTCTTTGATTACAAGACGGGCCATCCGAAAATCACCCTTCAGGAAGTGGTGGCCGGCCTGAAACTCCAGCTCCTCACCTACCTTCTGGAAGTGAAGGAAGAAGGAGGCGGAAATCTCCTTCCCGCTGCCCTCATGTACATCTATCTGTCCGGCGACGTGAAGAGCCTTCCTGCCGTACCGCCGGGAAGCCAGCCGGACATAAAGGATAAGGATAATATGTCCGGCTGGATCCTGAATGATCCTTCCACCGTGCGGGAGCTGGACGAAAAGGCCGGGGAAGATGATTCCTTCCTCTCTGTAGCATTCAATAAAGACGGAAGTCTTGCCAAAAAGGGCGCCCTCATGACGGAAGAAGATTTCAATCATCTTCTCTCCATCGTAAAGCACCGCCTCATTTCCCTTTACCATTCCATGGAAGAAGGGAAAATCCCCATCCGTCCTGTCAATTTCAAGAAACAGGCACCCTGCCGTTACTGCCCCTATCATTCCATCTGCCGGTTTGACCCGAAGAATGAAGGGGAATCTTACGAATACATTCATCTGCCTTCCGATACAGAATTAAAAGGTTCATTAAAGGATATAGCAGAAGGAAAGGAGAACCATCATGAGTAATCACTGGACAAAAGAGCAGGAGGAAGCCCTCTCCGTTCATGGAAAAAATCTCCTTCTCTCTGCAGCCGCCGGAAGCGGAAAGACAGCGGTCCTTACCGAAAGGATTGCCCGGCTGGTAAAAGACCCTGCCCATCCGGTCTCCATCAATGAACTTCTGGTCCTCACCTTCACAAAAGCAGCAGCCAGTGAAATGAAGACAAGGATTTCTGCCGCCCTTTCCAAAGCGCTGGAAAAAGCAGATGAAAGAGAAGATGGCGAAGCCATCCGCCATCTGGAAAAACAGATTTCCCTTCTCGGTACCGCCCAGATTTCTACACTGGACTCTTTCTTCCAGTCACTCATCCGACAGTATTTCTACCTGCTGGATCTGGACCCGAAGATGCGCATCCTGTCTGATGCCAATGAAGAATTCCTTCTGGAAGAAGAAGTGCTCTCCGAAGTGCTGGAGACATGGTATGAAAAGGGAGACCCTGATTTCCTTGATACTGTCGACCTCTTTGCCAGCCGCTATCAGGACAGGGAACTGAAGAAGATGGTACTCTCCATTTTCAAATACTCCAGATCCATGCCATTCCCTGATGACTGGCTCTCCCGGCTTCCTGAAAATTACCGGATTCCTGAAGATAAGAAAATGGATGAACTTCTCTGGTCCTTCCCCCTCCTCTATCAGCTGAAGGCAGTGGCGGAAAAAGTGACCGATTCCTATCGCCAGATGTTCCAGCTGATGGACAGGAATCCTGTGGCCCAGGCGGTCTATACAGATGTCCTTTCCAATGAATATGCCTATTTCTCGGAAATCACCAGAATAAAGAGCTGGGACGACTGGTTCCGCCTGCCCTCCTTTGATTTTGCACGGCTGCCCACCATTTCCAAAGCCCAGATGGAAGAGTATCACATAAAGAAGAAAGGGGATTTCACCAACCTTCCTGATGTGTCTGCCATCAAAAAACTCCGCACCGACGTGAAGGATAAATCCTGGAAATCTCAGATCCTTCCCTTCATGAAGATTTCTGAAAATCAGTGGATCATGGAAACAAGAGCCATGGAACCGGTCGTTGCCGTCCTTTCAAAAATTGCGCTGGACTTCTCTTCTGTCCTTGCAGAAAGGAAGAAACAGGAAGGACTCATGGACTTCAATGACATGGAACATTATGCCCTTCAGATCCTTCTGGATATGGATGATCCTGACTTTGACCCCCTTCATGCAGAAAATTTTCCTTCCGAAGCTGCCCTTTCCATCCGGGATAAGTACAAGGAAGTCATGGTCGATGAATACCAGGACACCAACGGCGTACAGGAACTCATCATCTCCCTCGTTTCCAGCGGAAATAACCGGTTCATGGTAGGGGATATCAAGCAGAGCATTTACCGTTTCCGTCAGGCGGACCCTACCATTTTCCTTGCCAAATACAGAGATTACGAAGGTGGAAAAGATCCCTCCTCCCTCCGCATCGATCTGAATAAGAACTTCCGGAGCGATGCCACCCTTCTCTCATCCATCAACTTCCTTTTCCGCCAGATTATGACAAAAGAGCAGCTGGAGCTGGATTATGGAGATGCAGAAGCCCTTTACCCCGGCCGCCACGAAGAAACCCGTCCAGACACCTATGTGGGAGGAAGCGTCACCATCGACCTCATCGACAAGGGAGAAGTCAATGAATCAGACCTTCCTGATGAAACGAAGGACATGGAAAACATCACCATCGAAGGCAGGCTCATCGCCCAAAGAATACAGGACATGATGGAATCAGGCCGTCAGGTGATGAATAAAGACGGCACCTTCCGCCCCATCCGTTACAGTGACATAGTCATCCTCCTCCGTTCCATTGCAAGAACCGGACCGGCGCTCGTGAAAGTGCTGGAAGAAAATCACATCCCTGCCATTTCTGACAAAGATGAAGATTTCATGAACCATGGGGAAGTTGAAATCCTATGGGCACTCCTTAAGATACTGGACAACCCCCTTCAGGACCTTCCTCTCGCTGCCGTCCTCCGCTCCTACTTCGTCGACCTGGATGAAAAGGACCTTTCCCTTATCTACCTTGCAAAAAAAGAAAGAGGAAATAAGCATCTCTGGTCTGTCCTTTCAGAAAAAGGCATCCTTTCTCCTGAAAAAGAAGAACGGATTTCCCATTTCCTCACCCTCTTTGAAAAGTGGAGAGAAGAAGATTCCAGAGACGGCACGGCGCCACTCCTCCGGAAAATACTGGAGGACAGCGATTATCTCACCTATGTATCCGGCCTTCCGAGCGGCCCCTGGAGAAGAGACCATGTGATTTCCTTCTACCAGCTCGCCCTTGCAAGAGACAGCACACCCCAGAGCGGACTCTATTCCTTCCTCCGCTACCTTGGGAAACTCACGAAAGAAGAACAGGAATTCAAAACCATTTCCACCGCCTCTTCTTCTGATGCAGTCCGCATCATGACCATTCACAAGAGCAAGGGTCTCGAATTCCCCGTAGTCTTCCTGGCAGACGCACAGAAAGGATTCAACCTGCAGGACAGTCTCCAGACTGCCATCTGCCACAAAGACCTGGGCCTTGGGATCCAGTATTACGACAAAAAGCATAAAGTCCGCTGGCCCAGTCTCTACTGGTATGCCCTCCGGGAAAAAATAAGAGAAGAAAGCGTTTCTGAAGAAGCAAGACTCCTTTACGTAGCCATGACAAGAGCCAGGGACAAACTTTTCATCACTGCCATCAGCCAGAATGGAAAAGCTGCCCTTGCCCGCTGGGCCACCTCCCTTTCTTCTGCATCTTCAGAAAAGAAATCATTCCCCCTCCCTTCCCACATCATTTACAACGGGAAATCCTTCCTTGAATGGATCATGCCTGCCGCGCTCCGCCACCGTTCCATGAAAGATGCCTGGGGAAAAGTGGACCAGATACCTTCCTACCTGGACGATGCACCCTCAGACTCCTCTTCCTTCACCTTCCACCTCATCAACCAGCTTGACCTGCTCAATGAAGAAGAAAAGCGCACCCTGGAAGAAAAGGGAGAAGAAGAACTGTCTGCCCAAATGGAAGACCAGAAAGAAGAAGAACTTTCCATCTCCCATTTCCTGGAAAGAAAAACAGAAGTTCCTGAATGGCTAAGCCGCCAGCTCGCATGGAAATACGATTATCCCGGCGCCGCCATGACCCCCGCCAAACTCACCGCCACCGCTGCCGTCCATTTGAGAGAACTGGCAGAATACAGAGCCAGTGACGAAGAACCTCTTCCCTCTGTCATCCTGGCAGACGATGAAGAAGCCCTTTCCCCTGACTACGCCCAGCCGCCGCTCTTCCTTGCAGGAGAAGAAACAAGAATGGAAGGCACCTCCTTTGGTACCCTCATGCACAAAGCCATGGAAATGATAGACTTCAATGAGCTCCCTGCCGACCGGGAAAAAATCAGAGAAAAGATCCTCGAACTGGGGAATCAGAAAGTATTCACTGACGAAGAAATCCGGATCCTCCTCTCCCGCCGCCGGAAAATCCCGCCCATTGATGCCCTCCTCCAGTTCAAAAAAGGCATCCTTGCCAGAGCCATGGAAGAAGCGCTGGAAATCAGAAAAGAAATGCCCTTCTCCATCCTCCTTCCCGCCTCCTCCTTCTACCCCAACTGCGAAGAAGGAGAAAAAATCTTCCTCCAGGGCGTCATGGACTGCCTCATCGAAAATGAAAAAGACATCATCATCATCGATTACAAAACAGACCGGACCTTTTCAGAAGAAGACCTGAAAGACCACTACAAAGTCCAGCTCCAGGTCTACGGAGAAGCAGCAGAAAAACTCCTCGGCAAACCAGTCACCCACCTCTACCTCTGGTCCTTCACCTATGGAAAAGCACTGAAAATAGAGAAAAAGAGCTATTAAGAGAAGCTCTATAAAAATGAAAAAGAGTATGAGCCACATTGATTCTGAATGGTGACTCATACTCTTTTATTATTTTTCTCCTGACTTATTTTTTCTTTTTATCTGCTTTCTCCGGCAGTTTATTCAACATATGAAGTGATGTACCATCCTTGAATGTAATGGAAGTGATTTCCGCTGAAATATGATATGTGTCCGGACTGCTAATTATCTTTTTATCATCCTCATTATATTTACTGATATTTATTTTTCGCTCAACCGTAATTTCTCCATTGGAAGGAATGGCCTTCATCCCATAAGGCTGCATGACTTTTTTTACAACCCTGTCATCTTTATCTTTGACAAAATATTCGGCTACAAAACCGGTGATTTCCTTATCACCTGTATTTTTCAAAGTTGCTTTGCAGTCAATCCAGTAATAGGGGATGAATGCTTTTTCTACCCCCAGCTTCATTTCCGTATCGTTCACTGCCAGAGTGCTTTGCATTTTCTCTCGAATCGGCTTATTCAGTTCAGCAATTTTCTCTTTTGTTGCCTTGTCTACAGCCATCATAAAATCTACAAGATTGGTCAGTTCTTTTACCTTCCATGTCCCGTCATCCAATTTAGTCATTTTTACATTCAGATTAAAATCTTTCTCCAACTGCTCATTATGGATTTTCACTGCAACTATGGCCACATTATTTTCTTTGCTGATGACAGAAGCATCCTTGAAAGTAGAATTACTGATACCTGACTTCTTTTTCATATTCTTAGCCATGATTTCCATATCACTTGACATGGATTTTTTCTGCTCAGCAGTATCTTCCCCTTTGACCGATTCTAACGTTTTAGCCTTCAATTCAGATATAACTGTCGGTTTGACCATCTGAATGAATCCCATGGCAAAAGGATTAGACAGGATGTCATGGCCTTCCAGTCTGCCATAAGCAATCAGAGCATCATCAAAGCCTTTATTGTAAAGAGTATCCAGATCCACATGCTTTTCAAAGGTTGCCACATCATGCTTCTCTATAGAATCCCGAATAATCCCAAGAGAATAAACCGGCGTCTTGATCCAGTACAAGAAATAGAATGCTACTGCACAGATAATGGCCGCTACAACTGCAATGCCTATTTTTTTCTGATTGCCTGTCATTTAAATCCCCCTTCTCAGTATGGCAAACAAATAATAATATTAGTTATATTATACTGCTAAAAAACTAAAAAGCTATTTAATGAAATACATTTTAGAAATAATGTTCATTGAATCACAGAGTATAGCGCCAGATTCATTAGGACATATGGAAATGAATGGCAACATCAGCATAAAAAAGGAGCTGTGAAAAAATGAAATTACATTTCTTCACAGCCCATCCTTTTTATTTGTCTAAGGCCAATTAACATCTGACATATAACGATATTATTGAAAAACACACTTATCGGCTCAGCCGATATCTTCGCTCTGTACTCTGAGCCTATATCTCTTCGCTCACCAAGGTCTATGCACTTGGTGATTACTGGATTCCCAGCGCTTCTTCTGTTGTCTTTGGCATATCAGGAAGCGGCTGTTTGAACCATTTTTCATAGAGCTTGTTCAGTGTGCCGTCGTCTTTCAGCTTCTGGATGGCCTGATTGACCTGCTGCTGGAGTTCTTTATTGTCCTTGTTGAATCCGAAGGCAAAGTACTGTACTTTGGAATCCGGAACATCGACTACCCGGAAGTCGTCTTTGCCATCATTGGCCACGAAGTAGTCGGCTGCCGGTTTGTCCAGGATGCCTGCTGCGGCGCCGCCGGCTTTGAGTTCCATAACGATGTCAGAAGCATGATCGAAGCTCCGGATCTTCATGCCTTTATCCTGGGCATAGTAGGCAGCAGTAGTGCCGACCTGGACGGCGATTTCCTGTCCCTTTGTCATGTCAGCGACGGAATGGATATCGCTGTCTTTTCTGGTGACCACTGCCAGTTTTGTTTCATAGAAAGGAGCGGCGAAGAGGATCTTTTCTGCTCTTTCTCTGGTGGCGGTCATACCGGAGGCAGACATATCCACTTCTTTGGACTGAAGGGCTGGGATGAGTCCGTCAAATGCAATGTTCCTGAATTCTACATTCTTTCCCATTTCTTTAGCAACAGCCCGGACGACGTCGATTTCATAACCGGTGTAATCAGAGCCGTCTTTTGTTTTAAATTCGAAAGGAACGTAGGTGGCATTGGTGGCTACTTTCAGTACATTAGATGCGGCCTTCTTTTCTCCGCCGCATCCGCTCATAATGCCCGCAGCCATCACCAGGGCCGTCCCTATTAATAAACCTTTTTTCCAGAATTTCATTATATATCCCTCGCTTTATTCACTATATGCACTGAATGTACATAATTATACACACATGTATTCCTTTTGTCCACCCCTCAGGAATAGAAAAAGGAGGACATAAGGGGTATAGAGCAGAGAGCTTTGAGCCATGGGCTATGAGCAAAGATATCGGCATCGCCGAAATATATCCGCTGAAAAGCAGCCAAATAGAAAAGGACCTCCTTTTATACGGAGATCCTTTTGGTATGACATACTGTGCATAACATTGTTATTGATAAAAATACATAGATTTTTATATTTTCGGCTTAGCCACTTCCATCAATGCTGAATCCTTCATAAAGTAAAGCTTTTCTACTGAGAGGACAACCGCCATATATTAGATTGAAGTGCAGCGCCGCTATACGTTAAGACTTCATAATTACAAACCATAAAGTCTTTACAACCACCGCGGGGCTCTCTGAGCTCAAATCGGGGCTCTATATTATTTAATAGACACACCCTTTGTATCTTTGATGAAGAGTAATACGTTCAATGCGGCAGCCACATAGACGCCGGAGAGGAGGATGAAGGCTGCGTTGAATCCGTAATCCTGTGCCAGTGCACCGATGATGGCCGGTGCGAAGCCGCCGACTGCTCTTCCTGTATTGAAGATGAAGTTCTGTGCGGTGGAACGGGCATCGGTGGTGTAATTTTCTGAAAGAAGAGTGCCGTAGCCGGCCATCATGCCGTTACAGAAGAATCCCAGAAGAGCACCGCCGAAGAGGAGGGCAATGGGAGACCCCAGGTTAACGTAAATGTATACCATAGCGGCAGAACCGATGTAGAAAAGGATGTACGGTTTCTTTCTTCCCAGAAGGTCAGAGAGGTAACCGAAGAGGTAGATGCCGGCAATCATGCCGATAACGGTAACGATCATCCAGCCGGACATGGATTTGGTGCTGAGGCCATGTTCTTTTAAGAGAATCATGGGAAGCCATACCATGATGCCGTAGTAACCGAAGTTCTGTACGCTGGTCATGATGGTAAGCGCAATGGTGGTAATTGTTTTTGACGGGCTGTCAAAAAGATGGATCAGCGGGAATTTATTGGCTTCAGACAGTTCCTCTTTTTCTTCTGCAGTGAGTTCTTCTCCTCTTTCTTTCTTGGCGAGGAGTGCCTTTTTCAGTTCTTTACGTTTCAGCCAGACCGGTGGTTCTTTCAGACCACGGCGGGCCCAGGCAGCGAAGAGGGCAGGAACGACACCGATAAGAAAAAGAGCTCTCCAACCATAATCAGGAAGAACGAGAGCTGCCAGGATTGCTGCAAGGACAGCACCAGCCTGCCATCCCATGGCTACACCGGCGGTGGCTCTTGCTCTCTTGGCTGCTGGCCAGGTTTCTGTGACAAGGGTCATGCCGATACCATATTCCCCGCCAAGACCAAGGCCTGCCAGGAAACGCAGAATATTCAGATGTGCGGCGGTATCTGCAAAGGCGCAGGCGCCGGTGAAAATAGAGAAAATGATAATAGTCAGAGAAAAGGTATGGACCCTTCCGAAATAATCAGCAAAAATACCAAAGAGATAACCACCAAGAACAGTACCGATCAGCGTATAGGTAGCAATAAGACCGCCCTCACCCAGTGTAAGACCGAGCTCACTTACGATGGCCGCCATAGCAAAGGAAAGAATGAGAACATCAAGGCCATCCATGGCATATCCGATAATGGACGCCCACATGACCTTCCATCTTTCTTTCCTTGTAACCCCAGTTTCCTGAAATTCCAGTTCTTCCAGTTGTTTCTCCGACATGTTATCCTCCTATTCAATTAACCCTGTGCCTTGAATTCGGCACAAATTGTCTCATTATATAATGGAACTCTTAAAATTGCAATAGGTTACGAAATTATGGTTATTACATTTTTCTGATTTGCAGGCCTTCTCCTTTTATAACCCCAAATAGAGCTATGAGCTCATAGCTCAGAGCGCAGAGCAAAGGAAGCAGCTTTGCCGCAATCTTATATGCGCCGGCAAAACCGGCAGCCTTTTCGGATTTCTTTTTAAGGAAATTCAGCTATAATGAAGATAAGGAAATGAGTCAGAAAGGAGTCCATCATGATTACAGGATACGGGAAGAATCATCCTTCCATTCACAGGAAAGCCCATGTATTTGAGAGTGCTGATGTGATTGGAAATGTAGAAATTGACGAATATGCCAGTGTCTGGTACCATGCCACCCTCCGGGGCGATAAGGCCATCACCATCGGAAGGTATACCAATGTGCAGGATAATACGGTGATCCATGGGGAAAGTTATGAATGTCATATCGGTGATTTCGTGACCATCGGCCACAGCGCCCTCCTTCACTGCTGCACTGTGGAAAATGACTGCCTCATAGGCATGGGAGCCACCATACTGGACAAAGCTGTCATAGGCGAAGGCTCCATCGTAGCCGCCGGTTCCCTGGTAGTCAAAGGGACCGTCATCCCGCCTCATTCTCTGGTCATGGGAAGGCCGGCCAAAGCAGTAAAGACACTGGACGAAGAAACAGTCCACAAAATCCACCTCCAGGCCGTAAGATATAAAACCCTCTGGACTGAAGACTACGGCCTCCTCCCTCAGGCTGATGGAGAAAGATACGATAAGGACAGGATTTTCTCATAGATTATCCCGGCGATGAGCTATGAGCTCAGAGCTTAGAGCAAAGGTGGTAAAGACTTTGTGATTTGTAATATAAAGCCTGACAGATATTGGCGCTATCCAATCAATGAGCATAGTGCACCTGCTAACTGCTAAATAAAAACGACCATGTTGACCTTATTCTCAGTCAACATGGCCGTTTTTACTTATGCCGGCAAGGCCGGCGTCCTTCGCTAATCGCTCATAGCTCCAAGCTCATCGCTGCCTTCTAGAGCCTGCTATCCGCCCCCGTTCATTAACATGTTCAATCTCGGTGCTATATGAACTCACCCAGTCCTTGAAACAGGCTACCCCCTTGTAAAGAGTTGAGTTTTGAGATTTGAGAGAAGGTAAAAAACATCAGTATTTATTTTTATATTTCGGCGAATCCGGTACCACCGCTAGTCTGACGTCTGACAGTCTGATAGTCTCGTGAGGCATTCTCCTCTTCTCTCTTTACTCTTTTCTCTTCTCTGTCTTTTTCGGTCTCTCGCCGTTATCCGCCAAGGCTTCATGCTCATCAGCGAAGCCGATACCACCTCGGGGCTCTCTGCGCTCAAATCGGGGCTCGGTCTTTTCCATAAATCTTATTCGAAGATAAAAGTCAGTGGAGAGTATGACTCAGTCCGTAATGTCTAAAAAATAAAAATTATGAATATTTTACAACCGCCTCTCAACTCTCTTCGCTCAACTCTCAACTCTGTTTTTGAGGTCTCGCACCATTATCCACCAAAGCTTCATACTCATCGGCGAAGCCGATACCACCGCTCAACTCTCTGAGCTCAACTCTTAACTCTCCAATGGGCTGTGTTTTTACAGCCCATTGTCTAGCATTTCTTCTTTTTCTTTACAAGGCCGCCCTGCACTTCCTGCACGTCGAAGACAGAGAGGAAGGCGGATGGATCGATGGCGTGGACCACCTGTTTGATTTTCGTCACTTCCAGCCGGGTGACTACGCAGTAGAGGACGTCTTTATCATCTTTAAGGAAACCGCCCTGGCCGTGAAGCCTTGTGACTGCCCTTCCCATCTGGTGGATGATGGCATCGGAGACGGAATCATAATCGGTGGTGACGATGAATATGCCTTTCGATGAATCCAGCCCTGTGGATACCACGTCAATCATGCGGGAGCAGATGAAATAGGCGATGAGGGAATACATGGCGCTGTTCCAGTTGAATACGAACCCTGCAGCGCCCAGGATGAAAAGGTTGAAGAAGAGGATGATTTCCCCGACGGAGAAGGGAGTCCGGTGATCTGCCCAGATAGCCACGATTTCTGTACCATCGGTAGAACCTCCGGATTTGATGACTACCCCGACGCCGATACCGATGATGATTCCGCCGAATATGGTGGAAAGGAAAGGATCGGTGGTGGCAGGCCTCAGCTCTTCGAAATAGGAGAAACAGAGGGAGAGGACCACGATGGCATAGGTAGAAGAAATAGCCAGCCCTGCCCCCAGTCTTCTGTATCCCAGATAGAAAAAAGGAAGGTTCAGAAGGACGATAAGGACGGAAAAGGGTATGCCGGTCATGGCCTGGATCAGAAGGGAAATGCCGGTGATGCCGCCGTCGATGACATTATTGGGGATGAGGAACAGGTTGAGCCCCGCGGAATATATAATGGCTCCCAGTGTGAGGCCTGCCATCTTGTGAAAGATGTAGGAAATGGAAATCTGTCTTCCGGAAATGGTCATAGAATCACCTTTTTTGGAACAAAAAACCGCGGGACAAGCCCGCGGGTCATTTACATGGCGGAAGGGATGGGATTCGAACCCATGAACCTCTCACGAAGTTAACGGTTTTCAAGACCGCCTCCTTCAACCGCTCGGACACCCTTCCATAACGCTACTATTATAAAGGAAAGGGAAAGGGATTGTCAAATCAAAAAGTTCCCCGCCTTAAAATTCCCAATTTCTCAGACTGAATTCCATCTGATTTCTCAGGCGGAAAGTGACTTTGGAAATTCTCTTTTCTTTCTTCCATAAGGGAGTATAATATAAAAGATTTATATAGAGTTATTAAGAATATGAGGCATACCTATGAATACAAAAGAAATGATTGACTCCATACTTTCGGAAACAGGAAAAGCAGTCCTTGGGAAAGATGAAGTGCTTGAAAAGATCCTCTGCGCCGTTCTTGCCGGCGGCCATATCCTCATTGATGATATTCCAGGGGTCGGCAAGACTACCATTGCCCTTTCTTTCACAAGAGTGCTGGGACTGGACTACAAGCGCATCCAGTTCACTCCTGATGTGCTCCCCTCAGACATCACCGGTTTCTCCATGTATGATAAGGAGAACGGTACTTTCCGGTATGTGGAAGGCGCTGCCATGACCAATTTCCTTCTGGCCGATGAAATCAACCGGGCTTCTCCAAAGACCCAGTCTGCCCTTCTGGAAGTGATGCAGGAAGGAAAACTTTCAGTAGACGGGAAGACCTATCCGGTGCCAAAGCCTTTCATCGTCATGGCCACCCAGAATCCCTTCGGTTCTTCCGGTACCCAGGAACTGCCGGAATCTCAGACCGACCGTTTCATGATCCGCCTCACTGTAGGCTATCCGGAAAGGGACGATGAGATCCGCATCCTTTCAGGGAAAGAAAGGGTGAAGCCGGAAAGCCTTTCTCCTGTCCTTTCTTCCTCTGAACTTTCCGCCCTCCAGCAGGAAGTGACGAAAGTCCATGTGGAAGACAGCCTTTACGGATACATGACAGACCTTGCCCGCATGACAAGGAATCACCAGGATATCCGGCTCGGCGTATCTCCCAGAGGGACCATGGCACTTTCTGCCATGACAAAAGCCCATGCCCTCATGATGGGAAGGGACTATGCAGTGCCTGATGATGTGATCGCCGTCGCCCTCTCCACCCTTGGCCACCGCATCTCTCTTTCCGGTGATGCTCTCTATGGCGGAAAGACTGCAGGATCCATCCTTACTTCCATCCTGGAATCTCTCCCTCTTCCTTCCTTAAAGGAGGAATAAATGGTTTTCCTTTATTATGGACTGGTCCCTCTCTTCGCCTTCCTTATCATGGTGATTTATGACCAGTACGATGCTTTCCTTCTGGGAATGATGCTGGCTCTCTTCCCCCTTCCGCTCTATGGATTGGGAAAATGGGCAGGCCGCCATTTCCAAAGTGATATCCGCGCCCCTTCCCATATGGTGCGGGGTGAAGCGGAAGAAATCGGCATTTCACTGAAAAATCCCCTCCTTCCCTTCCTGCCCCTTCCTGAGGTCAGCGTGGATGGCATCCCCTATGAATCCTACGAAGATGGCCCTGTATTCTTCTTTACAAAAGAAGCTTCCCACTGCGGAAGAGTGGATATGGGAAAGGTATCTCTTTCCTGGCAGGACCCTTCCCGCCTCTTCACCTTCCATAAGGACATCCCTTCTTCTTCCTATATCGTCTATCCAAAGAAGATAGGAAACAGGGACGCTGCCCTTCGAAGCCTTATGGCCATGACTTCCAGTGAGGATAAGGAGTATTTCGGTGCCACCCTCTACCATCCGGGCGACAATCCCCGTCTCATCAACTGGAAGATTACTGCAAGGAAAGAGGAAGTGTATGTGAGAGATTCCTATCCCGAAAGCAGCGCAAAGATCATTCTGGCTGCGGACTATGAAGAAGATGGAAATGCAAGGGATCTTGTCTGCGATACCCTCTACTCCCTGGGCCTTGCGCTTCTCTCTGCCCGCATCCCCTTTCTCTTCCTCTTCAGAAGCGGAAGAGGCACAGTTTCTGAAAAGATCTCCAATAGGGAGTCTTTCGAAAACAGCCTTTCCGGATTCCTCCGGGGCGGCAGGGACCATGCACTGGAAGGCGCCTCTCTCCCTCCTTCCATTCCCCTCTGCTACATTACAGGCGAGAGGAATCCTTCCATTCCCCCATCCCTTTCTCCTTACACCTGGTGCGTGAGAGAGGGAGGGAACGCTTACCTTTCCGGTAAAGCAGGGATTTCTCATGCCTTAGGAGGGATAGAATGAAATACATGACTTATCTTCCTCTCCTCTCCCTTCTGATTCCTGCCCTCGGCCACGGCGGCATGACGGCCCTCCTCTTCTCTTATTTTGGAGAAGAAGCCCTTCCTTTTGGCATCCTTGGATTTGCAGTGACCCTTATCCTCACCCTGCTCTTCCGCAGTGTGAAGAAAGAGCGGCAGATTCCCATTCTCACAGGCGCCCTCTTCTTCCTCATCATCCTCTTCTTTGCAGGAAATCTTCTGAAGGAAAGCGCCCTTTCGCTGGCAGTTCCTTTCCTTCACACATTAAGTGAACCTTATGATATGGACCTTGCTTCCTCCCTTCCTCAGATCGGGGCCACCGTCCTTCCTTTTGAACTGTATATCCTGTTCTTCACTTCACTCTTCTTTGCTGCCCCCCTTCTGATGGTTCCTGCCATCCTTTCAGCCCTCATTTCCCTGGCAGTCATTCTGACCGGATTCTACTTCGGCCTGAATCCTCCCTTCCCCGGTCTCATCCTTTCTGCCGCCTTCCTTCTGACCCTTCCTTCCCTTCTTCACAAGGAAACAGGAAGCGCCATGGAAGTCCCGGTATTTCTCTCTGCCCTTCTTCTTGGAATCTTCTTTTCCATCCTCATACCGAAGAGCCATTACGACCAGCCTGCCCTTTTGGGAAGGATGCAGGAAAAAATCGTTTCCTTCGTCGATCCCTATGACCCCATCTTCCATGCAGGAAGCGGTTATGCAGGTATTATGAAAGGCGCTGCCGGCCGGCAGAAACTGGGAAGTACCTCCGGCGTCCGGTACACCGGAAGAATCCTGGCTGATATGGAAACAGCCGATGTATCCCACCGGCTTTACCTCAGAAGCTGGAGCGGCAGCGTCTATGAAAACAACCAGTGGAAAGACCTTCCTGATAAGGATTATGCCAGTGTCAGAGAACTCTTTGAAAAGAATCAGGGCGAATGGTACGACCAGGGCGCCTGGCTCATGGAAGTCATCGCCAGAAGTCCCCGTCTTTCCCAGATGCTTGGAAATTACCTTTCAGGAAATGGAGATGTCCCTTCCCTTAAGAAAGACTTCTCCATCAACCATGTCTACGATACCACCGATTTCTTCCTCCTTCCCTATGATACCAGCTTCGGTGCGCCTCTCTTCACCTACGACAGATCTCCAGTGAGCAGAGAAGGAAAAGCTTACAGCACCTACCTCTGGGACCTTCCTTCCGGCCCTCTCCTTTCCATGATGGATAATGAGTCCATCTCAGACCCCTACTACCTCACCTATGTAGGAGAAGAAAGGAAATACCGGAATTTCGTATATGCCCATTACCTTACGGTGCCAGACTCTGTCAAAGAAGCCATCGCTTCCACCGGTTTTACCGCAAAAGTTCATACCTGGAACGAGAAAAGGGAACGGGTGGAGGAAATCCACCATTTCCTTTCAGAAAATTACCGGTATACCACCAATCCTGGAAAAACACCGCAGGGGAAAGACTTCATCACCTATTTCCTCACCGAATCGAAGAAAGGATACTGCACCTCCTTTGCTTCTGCGGCTGTCATGCTCCTCCGCGCCTCCGGCATCCCTGCCCGTTACGTCACAGGCCTGACAGAAAGCAGGGAGGAAATCAATGCTGCCCCCCTTTCCCCTTCCGGTCTTCACAAGGTATCCATCAATGACCATCATGCCCATGCCTGGGCAGAAGTCTATGTGGACGGTCTGGGCTGGCGGCCTGTAGAAATGACCCCGGGCTATGAAGGCACCGACAACCCCTTCCCTATCCCGCCGGAAAAGAACAGGAACGACACCGGCGCTCCCGATGGCCCGAAAGAGAAGGGAAATCAGGAAAGAAAGAACCCTCAGGATAATAGAAACAGCACGCCGCCAAAACAAAGCCCTGCAGAAAATCCAAAGCAGGATCTCCCCCGTCCTATCCAGAAAGAGATGCCGGTAAGCCGGTCTGGAACGTCTCCGGTCATCTCCATCCTTTCTGCCATCATCCTTATCATCATGACCATCCTTCTCTTCCTCCGCCTCACTGCGGTAGACAGGATGATTTCCGCATCTTCCAGAGACCAGAAATCCTTCAACCCTCTTCTGGACTATATGGAAAGACTCACTTCTTACGCAGGGATTTCCCTCAAAGGAAGCTACGGTGAAAGGAAGAAAGCTTATGAAAAGGATGATAGACTGAAAGACCTCTCCCCTCTTATGGATAAACTGGTAAGTGCAAGATTTTCCGGAAAACCGCTCTCTTTAGAAGAAAGAAAAGAAGCGGCCTCCTTCATCAGAAGCGCAAGAAAGAATGTCCTCCATTCCCTTCCTTTCATAGAAAGAATCCGCTTCATCCTCTTCAAAAAGATGTAATGAGGAGCCATGAACTCAGCACTATGAACTCATCGCTCCCCGCAATTCCGCTATCCGTACCATGCGTGTATTAACATGTTCAATCTTGCTGCCATATGAACTCATCCAGTCCTTAAAACAGGGCTGCCCCCCTTATAAAGAGTTGAGTTTTGAGATTTGAAATTTGAGAGAAGGTAAAAAACATCAGATTTTTTATTTTTATATTTCAGCAAAACCGACACCTTCCCGGGATTCTCTTTTCTCTAATCTCCGTACTCTTCTCTGAACCTTTTATCGGTCTCTCGCCGTTAACCGTCAAGACTTCATGCTCATCGACGAAGCCGATACCTTTGCTCTGCGCTCATAGCTCATCGCTCATAGCTGTTTTTGGAATATCGCGCCGCTATCCGCCTCGCTGCCCCAGGAGTGCAGTGAACTGGTTTCGCAGGGAGACGAAGTCGACTGAGAAGCCAGTGAATCGCCGAACTTTTAGAGCACAAAGTGCTCTAAATCGGGGTGGCAAGGGAACCGACTCGCAAGGAGCTGATAAGCGACTGAGAATCGAGTGACACGCTTCTCCATAAATATCTTTCGAAGATAAAGGTCAGTGGAGAGTATGACTCAGGTGGTGAGGAAGTACCTCGACTGAAAGTCGAGGGGAAAAGGGTTCAGTTCGTAACGATGTATGCACTAGCGGTCTTCTTCCCAATAATCGATACGGCTTCATAATTACAAACCACAAAGTCTTTACAACCGCCTCGGGGCTCTCGCAACTCAAATCGGGGGCTCTGCCTTTCCCATAAATCTCTTTCGAGGATAAACGGTTAGTGGAGAGTATGACTCAGGTGGTGAAGAGCGAGAGCGGCCGGAGGACATTTCCTGAGGGGGAAATGCCCCTAAAAGCTCAGTGCTTTTTCTGGCATGAGATATATTTAATACGTAAGCCCCGCTAAAAGGACACAAAAAAGGTGCTGTGAAAAATAATTATATTCTCTCACAGCACCTTTTTATGTTCTTTTGTTTGAAAGCAGATTGAGGCTAATGTATAGCGGTAGAATCGGGAAATATATACTCATCGGCAAAGCCGATACCACCGCTCAACTCTCTCAACTCAACTCTTAACTCTTTAAAAGGGGGTGTGATTTTTCACACCCCCTTTTTTAATTGCCAAATTCGTCTTTTCCAACCTGCTGAGGCTGAACTTTTACGTACTTGACCTGTTCGCAAACGCATTTATCTTTCATTTTATACAGTTCAGGAACAAAATCCATAATTCTGTTAAATGTCTCATCGTTAATGGAATACTTTGTCCAGAGACCTTCTCTTCTTGCATTGACCACTTTAGCTTCAATGAGGATCTTCATATGATAAGACAGAGTGGACTGGGACAGTGTAAAGTTTGCTAAAATGTCGCAGGCAGACATCTCACGACAGGAAAGCATATCGACTACATGAAGACGGGTTTCATCAGATAATGCTTTGAAAATAGCTGCAAATTCTTTGTAGCTTGGCTGAAAATCCATACTATACCTCTTTTCTCACTGGAATCAGACACTGAATATTCTCGATAAATTTGAGGTATCGTCTCATATGCAACTCCTATTACTATAGAAACCAGTATGGAATAAGAAGTGTTTATCTAGAGTAATGAATCGATACATCTAAATTTATTATTTTTTTATTTTATATATATTTCTATGTTTTGTCAATAGACAGGCTTCTATACGTATTCATTATCTTGAATGTAGAATAGAAAATAAAAAATGTTGTGAAAAGCCGGAGTTTCTCACAACATTTTATTTCCAATCCCTTCAGATGACCGGAGAAATCACAGAGAATCGATGAAGTAAGCTGCGCAGCTTACCAGCACTGTGAGGATGATCATCATAGGATCAGCAATGGATGTACGATAGTTTTCCGGATTGTAGTGGGTCCGTTTACGGAAAGGACGGGCATCCAGGAAATCCATAGGATTGCTTGTGAGTTCCATGAATTTCTTGTACATCAGTCCCCATACGCCGCCAAGGGCACTGCAGAGAGCGCAGAGCCAGCCGCTTACCAGACCCACCAGCCATGCAAAGGGTCTTCTGTAGAACCAGTCTGTATCCAGACTAAGTGCGGTATGCGGTTCCATACGGGAGAGGAACATCATGAATGGAATCATGGTGATGACAAGGATTTCAATATAGGAAAGTACATGGGCCGCTGTGAATGGTACATAGGCCGGGCCGTTGAAAGGCAGATACCGGTAGAGCAGATCCGGATATACGCCGTAGAGGAAGCAGAGGAAGGATCCTGCTGCCATGGCGACGTACATGTTCTTCGGCAGTTCCTTCTTGATTTCCACTTCATTTCCATCATTTCTGAGGAAGATGAAGTATCCCATCTTCAGTGTGATGGAGAGGAAAGTACCGACGCTGGCCAGTTCAAGGAGCATGTTCACCCATTCATAACCGGCTGCAGAGGCAGCGGCCATGGTGATGGTCTTACTGATGAATCCGTTGAAGAGCGGCACGCCGGAGATGGAGAAGGCGGCTACGAAGAAGCAGATGGCTACGAAAGGCATCTTTCTTGCCATGCCGGAGAGCTGGTTAATCTTCCGGATACCGGTAGCATACATGATTGCACCGGCACACATGAAGAGGAGAGATTTATAAAGGATGTGGGAGAATGCATGGGCAGCGGCACCATTCAGAGCCATGGCTGTACCTACACCTACACCGGCAACCATGAATCCTACCTGGCTGATGATGTGATAGCCAAGGAGGCGGCGCATGTCGTTTTCCATGATAGCAAAGAGAGCGCCGTAGATAGCCATGAAGCAGCCGGCAGCCATGAGGAAATCAGCGCCTGCAAAGATACGGATGAGAGCGTATACTGCTACTTTAGTCGTAAAGGAGCTGAGGAATACGCTGCCTGTGATGGTACCTTCCGGATAAGCATCCACGAGCCAGCCGTTGAGCGGCGGGATGGCTGCATTCACTGCGACCCCGATGAGGATAGCCCAGAATGCCATGTCATGCGGTCCCTGTGCCAGATTTGCCACAAGGCTGTGGCCGTTTCCTACTTCAAGGAAGATACCGAGAAGAAGGAGGTTACCGCCAAGCATATGAACGAGGAGGTAACGGAAGCCGGCTTTTCTGGATGCCGGTGTGTGATGGCACCAGATGAGGAAGAGGGAGGTCACTGCCAGTGCTTCCCAGAACATGATGAAGGTGATCCAGTCTTTGGCAAGGGTGACGCCCAGTGCACTTCCTGCATAGGCCATGGAGGCAAGAGCTTCCATATGGCTTTCATTGTGGCAGGAGTAGATGCCCCCAATGCAGGCCATCATGGCAAAGATCATGCAGAATACATAAGAAAGGCCGTCTACATGCATGTAGCCCAGTACGTAGTCCGTGCCGGGGACTGCCAGAGAAAGGTCGGTGCCCATTGGCATGGTAAGAGCAGCAAAGAGTGCCGCAAACGGGCCGATGGCCAGTACCACCTTCCGCAATGATTTAGGAACGGCAGCGGCTATGATGCCCACCAGAATCAGAAGGATACCAGGATGGATGACGTTACTCATCATTGTCACCTCCTCTGCGATCATAATAGTCTTCATCGCGCTGCAGAAGCGGTGCCATGATCAGTTTCGCCATAATGATGAGTGCCCAGCAGGCCACGAACCCGAAGAATACGCTGTATCCAAAGGGAAGAGGCCACCAGGACGGACTGTGTAAATGTATGCCTGCCATTTCTGCCCCGCAGGACAGGATAAGAACGACAGCGGCTATGATATAGGTCATTTTTTTATTTATCATTTCAGCCACCCTCCATTCCATCCGGCACAAATTCCATTGGCTGCCATATCTGCCAGGTCAAAGAAATGGGGGTAGATATCAGGCAGTATGCCAAGGATGACAGCAATGGCTGTAGTCACACAGATCGGGATGAGCATGGAGTAGCTGAGCGCCCCATATTCCCTGAATTTTTCCTGTGGATCCTTGCGGAAGTAAGCCATCTTTACTACCGGCATGAGGTAGGCAGCTGCCAGGAGGGCACTGGCTACCCATACGAGGATGTAAAGTGGTTTTCCTGCCTGAAGAGCACCGAGTGCCAGATTCCACTTACTTACAAATCCTACAAGGAATGGCGTGCCTGCTATGCCCAGAGAGGCGATGGTAAAGCATGCCATGGTAACCGGAAGTTTCTTGCCGATACCGTAGAGTTCACTGATGTTATTCCTGTGGGTGCGGACGATGATAAGTCCGGCGCACATAAAGAGGGTGATCTTCATGACCGCATGGGCGACCAGATGGAGGTAGGCTCCCTTGATAGCCAGCGGTGAAAGAAGGGCTGCGCCCAGCACGATGTAGGACAGCTGTCCGATTGTGGAGAATGCCAGTCTCCTCTTCAGACGGTCCTGACGAAGGGCGATGAGAGAGGAAATGATAATACTGGCTGCTGCAATCCAGGCCAATACATCAGTGACGCCGATATTGTAGAGAAGCTGCGGTCCGAATACGAATCCGATGACACGGAGGACTGCGAAGACGCCGGTCTTAACGACTGCTACTGCATGAAGAAGAGCGGAGACCGGAGTCGGCGCGATCATAGCAGCTGGAAGCCATCCATGAAGCGGCATGACTGCTGCTTTAACAGAGCCTGCCAGAATGAGCAGTGTGAAGATGGCCTGCAGTACCCAGGTCGGTGCCATATCGGTGGTAAGGAAACCGCCAGGGGTGAAATCCATGGTACCGCTGATGCAGTAGACTGCTACGATACCTGCCAGGAAGAGCTGGCCGGAAATCAGGGTATAGGTCAGATACTTCCGGCTCGCCATAAGGGCTTCTTCATTTCTCTTGTGGAGAACCAGAGGATAGCTGGCAAGAGTCAGGATTTCATAGAAAATGAAGAAGGTCAGAAGGTTGGCTGCCATAGCAATCCCCATGACTGCACTCATGCAGATGGCGAATGCACTGAAGTAGCCTGTCTGCTCTGCTTCATTGTTACAGCGCATGTAACCGATGGAGTAGAAATTCATAGGAACCCAGAGCATGGATGCGAGGACTGCAAAGATCATGCCTGCCGGGTCGGTTTTCAGCGTGAGGCCGATAGTGTCGGTGATCTGGCAGATAGTCCACTGGTACTGGTCCCCTGCAAGAACCCCTGGAACCATGGAAAGAATGATTCCAAATTTCAGTACAGAAGCGATAGCGCTCCATGTTTCACGAAGGTTAGGCCATTTCCTGCTGAAAGCGATAAGTATCGCTGCGATAAAGGAAACGCCCACCGCCAGAAATGGTCTGTAATCTATAATCGTCATCTCAGAAACACCTCCGGCAGTCCAATCTTAATGATATCAGAAACAATAGCTACGTTTCCGAATCCCAGTGCCAGAATGGCGATGCCCATCACGAGAATCGGTATGACCATGGTAACCGGAAGTCCGAGCTTGCCATGTTCATGATGAAGTTCAGTCAGGGAAGCTTCCCGCTGAACGAACATCTGCTCAATGATGCGGAAGAAGTAGATCGCATTGAGGAGGGAACTGATAACCAGAATGAAGATGTAGAAATACTGGCCTCCTTCATAGGCACCCAGCATGAGATACCATTTACTGAAGAATCCGCAGGTCGGCGGAAGGCCGATCATGGAAAGGGCGGCCAGCACCACTGTAATGGTACTGATGGTCATCTTCTTGTTCAATCCGCCCAGACGGTACAGATTGACTTCCCCGAAACGGTATTCAATACCGCCGATGACAAGGAAGAGGCTGCTCTTCATGAAAGCATGATTGATGATATGAAGAACGGCACCGATGAAACCATACATATTGCCCATAGCAAGGCCGACTGCGATGTAGCCGATCTGGGCTACAGAAGAGTAAGCCAGCATACGGCGGAAGTCGTACTGTGCCAGCGCCATGATGGAACCGATGAGGATACCGCATACCCCCAGGACCCCGAGGACATTCAGCGCATTTTCTACAATAGGATTATCTACTTTGAAAATGTAGTAGATGAAACGGATGAGTGCATAGGCCGGAGCCTTGCTCATGAGCCCCGCAATGAAAGCTGCTGCTCCCGGATGAGCAAAGGTATAGGCATCAGGCTGCCAGCCGTGGAGCGGGAAGAGCGCCATCTTGATGCCAAAGCCGATGAGGAAGCAGGCAAGCGCCATAGCAAAGAGCGGAGAGTTCAGATGCGGAACCACCCGCTGTGCCAGGTCTGCCATATTCAGCGTACCGGTCATGGCGTAGAGATAGCCGACCCCCAGAAGATAGAGGGATGCTCCGATGGTACCTATCAGAAGGTAGCGGAACGCAGCGAGCATGGATTTCTTGCCGCCAAGGGCTATCAGTGCATAACCGGAAAGAGACATGATTTCCAGATATACATAAAGGTTGAATACGTCGCCGGTGATAATCATACCGGAAAGGCCGACGGTGAGCAGTCCGAAGAGAGTGTAGTAGCCGCCTACATGGAGCCAGTCTTCTTTCTTTACGAAAGGACGGCTGTAGAGAGCCACCAGCATGGAAATGAAAGTGACCAGTACCGCAAGCACAGAGTTCAGTGGGTCCAGGGCAAATTCAATGCCAATCGGCGGTTCCCATCCCCCCATCCAGTAGTGCCAGGTTTCCCCGCCTGACGCTATGACTTTATGAAGGACAATGCATGCATTGGCAAAGGCTGCTGCAATAGAGGCCATCACCACCCAGGAACCAAGATTTCTGCTGATCCTGCTGAGAAGCATACACAGAAGGGAAGCGGTCAAAGGTAAGAGTACGATAAAGACGGGAGCATGCTGTGTCATTTACTAGCCCTCCTCAGTACCTCTACTTCCTCTACCGAACCATAAATTTCCTTGATACGCATCAGAAGTGCGATAGCCACCCCGGTGGTACCAAGGCTGACGACGATGGCTGTCAGCATAAGGCCGTGGGGCAGCGGGTTGATATACATATTGGGATCTGTAGTAAGACCATTCTGGATAGGAATCATGGCGCCGTCTTTCTGGGCAAAGCAGAGATAGAAGAAAATGACAGCTACCTGCATGACATTCATAGCCATCAGTTTCTTCATATAATTCTTTGAAAGAACCATGCCATAGACACCAAGGAAGAACAGAATCATGACCAGCGTGTAGATTCCTTTAGTCTTCAGAAACTCATTGAGTACGTCCATGTTCTTCCCCCCTTTTCACAATGGCATCCAGCAGATTGATAATAGTCATCATGACACAGATGGCTACCCCGATTTCAATGAGGAAAATACCGGCAGCATGCATTTCATGCTGGGGCGTCATATGAATCGGGAAATAATTATAATTCAGGAAAAAATCGGCACCGCCGAAAAGTGTGAGCCAGCCGGTGAAAGCATAGAGGAAAGTCCCCAGTCCTGCCAGAACCACCGATGTCTTGCCCAGTATATTGAATTTCGTATCAAAGCCCAGAATCAGCCGGGCAAGCAGTACACCGACTGCCAGAAGCGCTCCTGCCTGGAAGCCGCCGCCAGGAGAAAATTCCCCGAGACAGAGAATGTAGACCCCGTACACAATGGTGAAAGGCACCAGCATGCGGAACGCAATGTTCAGGATCAGACCGCCAAATGGTTTATTCATTTGATAATCTCTCCTTCCTCTGGATCTTCCGGTTCCTCTTCCGGACGGCGTCCTACCGGATTACTGGTAAGAATCAGAACGGTCGTCAGTCCTGCAAGGAACATAACAGAGGTTTCCCACATGGTATCGAAACCTCGATAATCGATGATGACACCGGTTACAATATTCGGTGACCCTGTATCTTCCTCGCTGCGGGAGATGTAGGTCGGTGTCACATGCTGGTTAGGCGGTGTATTGGCATCGCCGATTTCCGGCAGATACGTTACCACCGTACAGAAGAGAGCGGTCATGACCGCAAGGAGTATAGCTACTAATCCACGCATTATTTACACCACCTGTCGATCTTTTTAAGAGATGCCACGAAGAAGATGGTAGAAATAGTCCCGATAACTGCTTCAGTGAACGCCACATCAGGAGAACCCATCATCAGGTACAGAAGCACCGCACAGAAACTGAATCCGCTGTAGATGATCGCCGCGCTCAGGATATCCTTACAGAAGATAACCGCACAGGTAATCAGAATCAGGAAGACCAGAAGAACTGCTTCAACGATATAAATCTGCATTACTCTTCCTCCTTTCCCAGATGACCTACCGGTTCATCGGCACTGTGGTCCGGACCTGCCAGACCAACCAGCTTCTTCGCCCCCTGGGACTTCAGCGTCCACATGGGATGACCGGATTTGTAAGCAGCCTTCCCTAAGATATGGGAACCAATCGGGTTGGCCATGAACACCAGAAGGAATACGAAAGCCATCTTCAGAGAAGTGAGAGTTGCACCTTCATAAATCATGAGCCCGATGAAAGAAAGCATACATCCCAGAGTTTCACTGTTGCCTGAAGCATGGACCCTGGTATAGAAATCAGGAAGCCGGAGCATTCCGATGGCAGAACCGATGAAGAACACGATTCCTCCGATAATGAAAATCGCTGCCACCACTTCCCGGAAGGAGGAAAATCCCAGATCTGCCATCATATCTTATTCCCTCCTATAAACTTCGCTACAATCAGAGAACCGATAAATCCTAAAATCGCATAGGAAATGGAAATATCTACATACATATCCGGTCTCTTATCGATGAATCCGTAGAGCACAATCAGGGTAATCGTATCTGCCCCCATCACTCCCAGTGCATTCATCCGGTCAAAGATGGTAGGCCCGTTGAAAAGCCGCTGCATCATGAGCCCGATGATGAACAGAAGAGTTGCCAGAAGAGCATACAGTACAATCGTCATAATCATTCGTCACTCTCCTCTTCCTTCACTACCTCAAAGTCCAGAGGTTCCCCGAAGAGCCATGCCACTTTCTTCTGCATGCCTCCATCGATGATTCCCTGGGCTGCCCCGTCAGTCAGAGCATGGATTTCATAAAGCCCGTCATCAGTCAGATTGATGGTCACCGTCCCTGGTGTCAGGGTAATGGAATTGGCAAGAATCACCGATGCCATAGGATTATCCGAACGGAAACGGAAACGGATCACCTTCGGGTTGATCTGCAGATCCTGGGCCGTATTGGCGAGAATCACATCGATATTAGCCAGCACCAGCTGCCACATGAGCCAGAAGAAATACATAACCGCCTTCGGTATGGACACGCCGAATACATAGTAGAACTTCGACTTATCCTTATTAGGGACCAGAAGAAGCGGATAGGTCAGCCACGTCGTCACCACAGCGGTTATCAGGCCGTAAATCACAAACTTCGTCTCCGTCCTCCCTGCAAGGGCCATCCAGAACCCGAACAGCACCACAGCGAGACAGCCCATATGGATCATGGGTGACCCGACTATCCTTTTGTCATTCCACACACATTGTTTTTCCACAGCGACCACCTTTCTTTATCCCAATGTACTGATCTGGAAAACCCGGAAAATAAAAATATGCAATCTAAGCCTTCGCTTCTATTGCATATGAGGTATTATATGAAATTTTCAGGTAGAAACCTATGAATTTTCCATACATCATACATAAAAACATATCATTGTATAGAATCAATAATAGAAATCATGACTTCCTGCCTGAAATATAAATTCCCCTCATTTCCCCTGAAGCTTCTGCAGCATCCGGTCTTTCACCGCAAGAAATACTATACAACCTATCAATCAGCAATGTATAACTTAACAGCTGTAGACCGAATCCTCCCATCAGTCATTCCTTAATCTATTATATATATAGTACCACGTTGAATAGGAAAATAAAACCATTAAAAATGCCCATTTTTCTATCCATTTCATAGATTATAATCTATGAAATGCCCTGATTTTAGAGTGCTTCGAGTATAATGAATATATAAATATAAAAAGCTATGAGTTATGCGCCAGATATATAGGTGAAATCATACCCTCAGCTCATACCACTTTCCCAGCCATAAGACCGATTGACTCCCAATCTGTTTCACGCACAAAAAAAGGACTGCCTCTTCACAGTCCTTTCCCTCTGGCAGGGGTAGGTGGAGTCGAACCACCGATAACGGAGTCAAAGTCCGTTGCCTTACCGCTTGGCTATACCCCCATATGGGTAAAAAAAAATGGGGCGAGTGGTGGGGCTCGAACCCACGCATAACGGAGCCACAATCCGCCGTGTTAGCCACTTCACCACACCCGCCACATATAAAGTCATATAACCTTCGCTATATGACGATGATTATTATATCATGGATATGTAAGGCCGTCAAACAGAAAATGAAAAAAATTTTTCATTCATTCTTTTTCCAGTTTTTACAGGAAATACGGGAGATTTCCCAAATCAGTATGACAGAAGAGCAGTCTACCATGTATAATAGTAAAGAAACATCCTCTTTCCATGGATGAATTATTCACGCTGAGGTGACATTATGGACACAAAACCTTTCCGTCAAAGAACGATTGATGAATTTCTCGATGCTCTGGGAAGCAGTGCGCCTGCTCCCGGCGGCGGTGCTGCTGCCGGCCTTATGGGCGGCCAGGCCTGTGCACTGGCAGAAATGGTCTGCCATCTGACTGTTTCCAATAAGAATTATGCAGAATTCCACGATAAAGCAAAAGAATATGCCGGCCTCTTCCAGATGGCCCGTTCCATTTTCCTCGACCTTATGGATGAAGATGCCCGCCATTTCCTGGAACTCATGGATACCCTCCGGAAAATCAGGACCCTTCCCATGGCTGAAAGAGAAGAAAAACAGCTGGAAGCTTTCAAGAATGCCATTGCCGTTCCTCAGCAGATAGCCCAGACCATGAGTGAACTGCTCCCCAGCTTCACTTTCCTTTTGCTCAATGGAAACAAGAATGCACTGAGCGACTCCATCATGGCTGCCCAGAATGCTATTGCATGCATCCGTGCTTCTATTATTAATGTAAAAATAAACTTAAAGTATGTCGATGATGAACTCTATGAAAGGGAAATGGAAGATACCATGCGTGCATGGGAAGACTCCATCTCTGCCATCGATGCAGTCCTCACCTATCAGGTGGATCTCTGATTCCCTTTCAGAAAGAAGGTTATGATGAAAGAAGAGAATCACTCTTCTCACAGATTGAACAAACAGCTCCTCTCTACCTATATGGCACTGGATAACTGGCATACCTTCCGCCTCCGTCTCTTCATCGAAGGGATCTTTGCAGGCATTCTTGGAGGTCTTGCCATCAGCCTTTTCCGGTTCCTTCTGGGAAGAATGGAAACGCTCCGCATATATCTTTATGATACCTTTCTCCGTCCTTCTCTCGCAGAAGGACATTTCCTTCCTCTTGCCGGATGGATTGCCGCCATCTTTCTGGTGGCCTTCCTCATGTTCCTCATGTGCCGCTATGCCCCTGGTGCTTCCGGCTCCGGCATCCCTCAGGTGAAAGGCATCGTTCTCGGACTGAACCGCATGCGGTGGATCCGCATCCTCTGGGTGAAAATCATCTCCGGTGCCATTGGCATCGGATGCGGTCTTTCCCTCGTCCGGGAAGGCCCCTCCATTCAGATCGGTGCCGCTGCCGCCCAGGGACTGTCAAGGCTCCTTGGAAGGACGAAGATGGAAGAACGCTACCTCATCACCAGCGGTGCCAGTGCAGGTCTGGCCGCTGCTTTCAATGCGCCTCTGGCAGGCATGATGTTTGCCCTGGAAGAACTCCATCGGAACTTCTCCGGTGCCGTCCTCCTTCCTACCATGACATCTGCCATCACCGCCACCATTGTGACCCGCCTCTTCTTTGGAAATGGTACAAGTTTTTCCTTCACCCATCTCCTTCCCATGCCCGTCGAACATCTGGGACTTGTGGCACTGATTGCCATCTCCGCCGGATTCTTCGGCATCCTCTTCAACTACGGCCTTCTCCATACAGACCGGTTCTATAGACTTCCAGTCTTTAAAAATCAGTACCTGAAGATTTTATTTTCCCTCCTTGTATCTGCCTTTCTGGGATTCTCCCTGCCCCAGATCCTTGGCGGAGGAAACAGTCTGGTAAACCAGCTGGCAGACGCCCATTATCCCCTCCTCTTCCTCCTCCTTCTTCTGGCAGGAAAATATATCTTCACCCTTATCAGTTACGGTACCGGCGTACCAGGCGGATTCTTCCTTCCCCTTCTTGTCGTCGGTGCACTGCTCGGTGCTTCGGAAGCCAGCATCTTCGTATCCTTTGGCATCATGGAAGAAGCCTACACATCCAATGCCATCATCATCGGCATGGTATCCCTCTTTGCCGCCAGCGTCCGTTCCCCTATCACCGGCACCCTCCTCATACTGGAAATGACCGGCGACTTCGGCCATCTCATGGCCCTTGCACTGGGATCTGCCCTTGCCTACATCACTGCTGAACTTCTGAAAGGCGCCCCTATCTACGACGCCCTCCTTCAGAAATCTTTAAAGAAAAAATCGGATGACTCCTGTGAACAGGAAAGAAACATCATCGAAGTCCCTATCGGAAGCGGCTCTCCTCTAGAGGGGAAGAAAATCGCAGATATCCCCCATTTCTCCAATACAGTCCTCATCGACCTTAAAAGAAACGGGGAAAGCATGATACCTGACCCGGACATCCGCCTCCAGGCAGAAGACTTCCTCTACTTCCTCACCACCGGCGCCATGGCAGAAAAACTAAAGAACCTTGGCGAAACGGAAGTTCCAAGGAATCACGTAAGAAGAAAATTCTTCTGAAAGTAAAGGCGCTGTGAAATCAGCGCCTTTATTTTTAAGAGTTGAGTTGCGAGATTTAAGAGCCCCGAGGTGGTAAAAAAAATCAAGTTTTTTATTTTTATATTTCAACAAAACCGACACCTTCTCGGGATTCTCTTTTCTCTAATCTCCTTACTCTTCTCTGAACCTTTTATCGGTCTCTCGCCGTTAACCGTCAAGACTTCATGCCCATCAGCGAAGCCTATACCGCCGTTAGTCTGACGTCTGACAGTATGATAGTCTTGTGAGGCATCCTCCTCTTCTCTCTTTACTCTTTTCTGTATCTTAAAGGTATCGCGCCGCTATCCGCCTCGCTGCCCCCAGGAGTGCAGTGAACTGGTTTCGCAGGGAGACGAAGTCGACTGAGAAGCCTGTGAATCGCCGAACTACGGAAGTCGCTCGGCGACTTTCGTTCGGGAGGAGAGCTGGAAACGGCCGGAGGACGCTCTCGAGGGGGAAATGCCAGAAAAAGCTCAGAGCTTTTTCTGGCATGAGATTTATTTAAGTGGTACGCGCCGCTAGTGCCATCAAAAAAAGAGGCTGTCTCCACAGCCTCCATTTTTTATCTCCTTCTTCTCTGAAGGGAACGTCCTGGACTTCCTCTTCTCATCGCTCTTGACAGTTTGATTTCTTCATCCCCTGCAGATGCTTTCATACCAGTTCCCAGCTTGCCGGTCCGGAGAGCCGTTCTCTTGGCAATCATGAACCAGCCTGCCAGCTTGTCTGCCACTTTGGAATCCGTGCTCTTTGCACTTCCATCTTCCGGATAGGATTTCCTGTAGTACATCACTGCATTGTGATTGTTTGTCTTATCATCAGCTGCCACACTTCTGAACTGCATCAGATTCCTTCCAAGGAAAAGGATGAGAAGCAGCGGGTAAGCCGCCAGGATATATACTTCTTTCATTACAGAAAGGCCGATGATGACGATGGCCACTGCAATCCCTGCCATGGCGGTGTATTTCTGGATATTCAGCATCTTCCTGAACTTGTCATCCATGGCAGACAGCCAGATATTTCCATTTGCCCGGAAATAATGGAGGAACTCCTGATCCCTGAAACTCCGGTCGCCCTTGTGATGCTCAATGATCTGTTCCGTGATCTTACTTACATTCTTCTGAAGACGGATCATCTGATAACCGATGAGGAATCCGATAGAAGTCACAATCACTGCGATGATAATAAAAGTTAATGAATCCATAGGCCCGCTCCTTCACGCATTAAATCATACTTTATATTATACCCGCCTCCTCCTGCCATGGGAAGAGGGAGCGCCCCAAAAGTGCTTAAAGAGTTAAGCGATGAGCCTTGAGAACCCCGAGAAGGATATCGGCTTCGCCGAAATCTATATATTTGTCGGCAAAGACGACACTGCAATGTGGGCTCCCCCAGAAAGCTTTGCTTTCTCCCGGGGTGGCAGTGAACATGAGTTGCACTAGCGAACATGATTCGGAGGAGTCAGACGACGCTCGAATCATTGTGAGTCAATGACAGCCGTAGCATAGGAGCATGCAATGCGACGCATAAATCATAGTGAATCGTTTCTCCATAAATCTCGTTCGAAGATAAACGGTTTGTGGAGAGTATGACTCAGGCGGTGAGGAGCTGGAAACGGCTGGAGGACGTTTCCTGAGGGGGAAATGCCAGAAAAAGCTCAAGAGTTTTTTCTGGCATGAGATTTATTTAATCCGTAAGCACCGCCAGTGACAAAAAAAGAACCTGGAAAAAATGCTTTAGCATTTCCCCAAGTTCTTTTTTTCTTACAGGTCCAGGTTTGTTACTTCCTTGGCATGTTCTTCGATGAATTTTCTTCTCGGTTCTACCTTGTCACCCATGAGGATGGTGAAGAGCCGGTCCGCTTCAATGGCATCGGTAAGCTCTACTTTCAGCATGACCCGCTGTTCCGGATTCATTGTGGTTTCCCAGAGCTGATGCGGATCCATTTCACCAAGACCTTTGTATCGCTGGATGACGCATCCGTCTCTTCCGATTTCATCCAGTACCTTATTCTGTTCATCATCGCTGTAAGTGTAGTACTTCTGACGGCCTTTCTTGATCTGGTAAAGCGGCGGCTGAGCGATGTATACATGGCCTTCAGTAACGAGAGGTTTCATGTAACGATAGAAGAAGGTGAGAAGGAGGGTACGGATATGAGCGCCGTCCACGTCCGCATCGGTCATGATGATGATTTTGTAATATCTCAGTTTGGTAATATCGAAATCTTCACCGACTCCTGTACCAAATGCAGTGATCATAGTGCGGATAGCATCAGAATTCAGGACCTTGTCCAGTCTTGCCTTTTCTACATTCAGGATTTTACCGCGAAGTGGAAGGATGGCCTGATAGCGGCGGTCACGGCCGGATTTTGCAGAGCCCCCTGCCGAGTCCCCTTCGACGATGTAGATTTCTGTAAATTTAGGATCTTTTTCCGTACAGTCTGCCAGTTTTCCCGGAAGGCCTGATACTTCCAGCGCATTCTTTCTTCTTGTCAGTTCTCTGGCACGGCGGGCCGCTTCTCTTGCCCGGCTGGCAGTGATACCTTTTTCTACGATTGCCTTGGCTTCCTGGGGATGTTCTTCCAGATAGTTGTGAAGCCCTTCAGAAACAATGTTATCTACAATAGATCTGACTTCCTGATTTCCCAGCTTTGTCTTCGTCTGTCCTTCGAACTGGGGATCCGGTACTTTGACGGAAATGACACAGGTGAGCCCTTCACGAACATCGTCGCCTGTAAGATTTCCATCATTAGGCTTCAGGATACCGCTCTTTCTTGCATAATCATTGATGACTCTTGTAAGAGCAGTACGGAATCCTGCCAGATGGGTGCCCCCTTCGATTGTATTGATATCGTTGACGAAGGTATACATGTTTTCACTGTATCCGGTCTGATACTGCATGGCAATATCGACGATAATTCTTTCCTTTTCCCCTTCAAAAGCAACGACACCTGGATCAACAAGATCTTTGCCTTCGTTCAGGAACTGTACGAATTCAGTAATACCGCCGGCATAGTGGAATACATCCTGGTGAGAAGCGCCGTCTCTTTCATCAGAAAGAGTAATGGTAAGGCCCTTATTCAGGAAAGCCAGTTCCCGCATGCGGATCTTCAGGGTTTCATAATCAAAATCAATGCCTTCCTTGAAGATTTCAATATCCGGTTTAAAAGTGACAGAAGTGCCGGTTTCATCGGTTTCCCCGTAAGTCTTCATGGATTCTGTGACATCGCCTCTTGAAAGCTTCATTTCATGATAAGCGCCTTCTCTTCTGACTACCACTTTCATCCATTCAGAAAGAGCATTAACAACAGAAATACCGACACCGTGAAGGCCGCCGGAAATAGGATAGCCATCGCCGCCGAATTTACCACCTGCATGGAGCACAGTCAGAACGACTTCCATCGCCGGTTTCCCGGTTTCATGAAGGCCGGTCGGAATACCACGGCCGTTATCGGTCACCGTACAGCTGCCATCATCATTCAGAGTCACTTCGATATGAGTGCAGTAGCCTGCCAGCGCTTCATCGATACTGTTATCCACCACTTCATACACCAGATGATGAAGACCACGGGCTGAAGTCGACCCGATATACATCCCCGGACGAAGGCGGACTGCTTCTAATCCTTCCAGTACTCGTATATCCTTGGCGCCATAATCCTTCTTGCCGTTCTCTTCCGCATGGCGCGCCTGGATTTCATGAATTTCTTCAGACATAGAACACTCCTTAACCAAAAAAATACAGTGATCAGTCATGGACCACTGCCATACATACCTGCTATATTTATATACATTATATATGTATGTATTATACCATAAATCTCCGGAAATCTCACATATTTTCCGTATAAGAAAAAGAGCTGTCACCAAATGAATGCCAACAGCTCTTTTCCGTTATCCCATCACATAAAACTTACGATGAGACTTTTTACATTCCAATCAGACATGAAAATTACCCTGCCACAGATTTTCCCTGATTAGTCACACATAATATTCTAAGAATTCCAAAAGACATACATCAGCACATATATCAATGTAATGAAAACAATCCCTATTAATCCTATTTTAGTTTCATAGCCATATTTCCAGTCTTTAGGGTTAACCCGGTGACGTATAAAATGTATCACTGCCATTGATACTAAACATCCCAATAACAATAGACCGTTCGCATACAAATCAAACACTCCAGAAAATATCCCTATATCAGATAAAAGATTATACATGATTTCTAAGAGTATCCATACAACAAATATGTTACGAAATAAAGAATTAGTATGACCCATCAAAAACTTTTCACGGTCCGATAGATTTATTTTTAAAATGAACGTCTTAATAATCCAGCAGCAAGCTATAAGCAGGAATACATCGTATATGACGTCAATTCTATTCATAATCAGTCCTCTCCTCTACTTCCATGATTGATTCTAAAGGAGCAGATATTTGCTTATTTTTCCTCTTCGTTGTGCCAATGTTTACATTTTTTTGTAAATCAATAGTAGCAGTCCATTACCTAAAAATATACATCAGCACAAATATTAATATCATGAACATGATCCCCATGAATCCCATTTGAGTTCCATAACGATATTTCCAGTCTTTAGGGCCAAACCGATGACGAATATAACATATACCTGCCATTGATATTAAACAGCTTGATAATAATAAACCGTTCACATGCAAGTAATACACCCCTGAAAATATACCGATTTCAGATAAGAGGATATACGTGACTTCTGCCAGTATGGATAAAACAAGTGCGTTACGAACAAAAGGATTGGAGTGTTCTATCCAGAATTTTTCATCTTTCGATGGATTGATCTTAAAAAAAAACGTCTTAATAAGCCAGAAGAAAAACACAAGTAAGAACGCATCACTCATGAATCCATTTCTATACATAATTATTTTTCGCCTTCCATTTCATTATTTTTCTTGGGGGAAGACATAGAGTCCTCCTCATTTTTCTTCCATTCTATCTTGATATCCTCTACATACTTCTTGGTAAGAGCTGTAGTCGCTACACTAGAGGCGATTCCCACATAAGTTCCTCCCATCCATACTCCCACTGCTACGCCAACAATTCCTGCAGAAATAGGTAATGTATCATAAGCATCTGCCTTTATCGATGTCTCTCCTGAATGATACCGACTATGATTTTCTACTACAGATTTCAAATAGCTAATACCACCCCATACCGTAGAGGCATTATTACCTATATTACGTCCTATTGCATCAGCCTCTGAACGACTGAAACCATATTGTGCCTCAAGCCAATTTGAAGACATCCATGAAACTGTACCAGTCGCAGCAATTTCTGCACTCTTATCCAGCACCACATCACGAATAGCTTGCTTGGCATCCTTATCAGATAACTGGCAGTAACAGTACTTCCTCTGTAGCTGGTGATGCTGCTGTTTTCTTTCTCTTTACCGGCATACCGGCTTTGGTTTAACATATACGCTCTTCACCACACGCATGTATTGTTAACATCCGGTCAATCAAAGATATATATTAGAATCATCAATATAGTTAAACCAATAACACCTTCTATTCCAAGTTTTGTTGTTTCTACATATTTCCAATCTTTAGAGCCATATTTGCATCTTTTGTATAATATAAAAATACTAACAATATAAAAAATAAAAAAAATAGAATACACTGCAGCTGAATAAAGTCTTCCATCAAAAAGACCTAAATCACTCCCTATCAGATATAATATTTCGAATATTATAAGAAGCACAATTCCCACTCGTATCCATGTATATGAATGCTCAATAATAAATAATTCTTTATCTGATAAGTCTTTTTTTAAGATAAATGTTTTTATTATATATAAGCCAAGCATAAACATGAGTGCATCATACAAAATTGAATGAACCATCACTTACCTTGCCTCTTTTCATTTTGCTCATCTCGTTGCCATTCATTTTTCTTTTGTTCAACATATATTGTTGCCGCCCCACTAGCAGCCAGAGCACCGCCCAAAGCACCCGGAGCATAACCTAATGCACCACCTACCGCTGCACCAACAATTCCTGCAGAAATAGGTAATGTATCATAAGCATCTGCCTTGATTGCTGTCTCCCATGAATGATAACGACGATGATTTTCTACTACAGATTTCAAATAGCTAATACCACCCCATACCGTAGAGGCATTATTACCTATATTACGTCCTATTGCATCAGCCTCTGAACGACTGAAACCATATTGTGCCTCAAGCCAATTTGAAGACATCCATGAAACTGTACCAGTCGCAGCAATTTCCGCACTCTTATCCAGCACCACATCACGAATAGCCTGATTGGCATCCTTATCAGATAAAGGAATCTCCGGTAATATATCATTCTCTACCAGCGATTCAGAATCTTGCATAGCAGATTCTTCTTCACCAGCTCCACTTTCATAAATATCGCCTTCCGGTTCCTGATGATCATCTGCTTTTGTATCTTCATTCGCTTGATCGGCATCAAAGGTTCCATTGATTGCTGCAATGAGATCTTTTAGACTGTTATTCTTCGTGGCACTTCCCGCTACACTAGCGCCAATCTGACCATTTCCAGATACCAGTTCCGATGCGATTCCGCCCACTATGGAACTCATCCATTGCATAGTGGCAGGGTCACCTTTAGAAACTTTCCGGATTTCACTTTCAAGCATTTTATTTACCGTAGCAGAAGTAGCACCAGAGATAAAATCGCCACTGCTCAGCTTGCTCATAATACCGCCTGTCAGTGCATGCATGGCCGTCTTTTTAGCGCCATCCTTCATATCATGGATTGCATTATAAGCAATCTTCCCAAAGAGCCCTGCCAGTTCCTGTCTTTCTTCAACTTTCGTCTTATCAAAGATTTCGGATAGCTGATTCAGGCTGTTCTTCGTATCCCGGTTGAGTCCCGTTATAGCCTGCTTCTGTTTTTCTTTATCCGTGATTGTAATGGGACCTTTTGCCACAGCAGATTTTGTGACAGAGAAAGCTTTTTCTTTACTTCCTGTAGAAACAGCAGGAGTGACGCCTCTCTCATTGTATCTGGCATTTTTATCTCTATTGAAAGAGAGCCCCATGCCGCTTCCTTTATACTCTGCCTTATTTTTCTGTTTCCCAGCTGAATTTTCCGGTGGTAAGGGTGTTTTTAGTTCAGTCATACCAACTTCTCAAAAGTTACCACTGTTCAGATTACGGATATAACCCCTGCTGTTTTAATTCTTCGATTCGTGGCTGAGCTTTCTCCCTTAACTTTACATATTCTTTCCGCTCCTGTTTACTCAAATCAGATTCACTGTGGATAACAGTAAACTGATCGCCATATGGCTCATATTTTTCAATCGTTTTATATAGTTCCCTGGCATCTTTTTCGGGAATATTGGGGTTCTGCAATAAGGTAATATGAAAGGGATCTGCCTGAATGATCCAAAAACCATTCCGCCCATACACATAAAAGGTTTTATATTGATAAAACTTTCCCATTTCAACTTCATAGTCATACACATTTTCATCAAGAGGGGTCAGCCAGAATCCAGTTGTATTTGGATTCTGTATTTCTGGCTGTGTATCTCTTAATACCCATACACCACTTCTTCCAGATATTGAAAATATTACATTTCTTAAATGAGTTCCAAAAGCTACAATGGTATTATCATACCATCCATTGGGATACTTAAAATCAATAAATATCCGCACTCCTCCAAATACTATGTGATAGCAGAGAAAAACAACTACGCACCATAGGAATATCCGTTTAAAAGGCCATTTTCTTTTCATTTTACCTCTCCCGCACCTTTTCCTTAATAGACGCCGTCCAGTTAAATGGCTGCATGGCCTGATAATAATGATTACTGAATAGATGGATATTTAATGGTTTGCCACGTCGGTGCTACAAAAATTAGATATATTAATCTTCCATTCTCATCAACT
>OLSG01000547.1_pt1 | contig 46604 bp, 39 predicted proteins | sample 1673041 | NCBI WGS metagenome assembly OLSG01 (sample SAMEA3136749, study PRJEB25190) | human gut metagenome | reverse complement strand
TCGATAAACACTAGCTCCATTGGCATAAAAAAACACACAAAATGTCCTATAACCCATACCTTATCTGCGCTCATGGCTCTTTATCTCATAAAAAAGGGGATTGCAGGAAAATGAAATCATTTTCTGCAATCCCTTTTCTATGGAATGATTTTATTCATCCCCCTGTTGATACAGAAGGGCAACGTATCCCTTAGAGACCATACTGTTTATCTGAACTGTCCGGTCTGCCTGCGGATTCTTCTATTCACTCTTCACTGCTGCTTTATATTCATTAACGAAGCTGCCGTCTGAATCAGCCTGCCCTTTCTTTCTGGAAACCTGGCAGATTCTATATACTCCTACAGTGAGGAGAGGAATGAGGTACATAGCGATGAACGCATAGGCCAGGGCATTGTATCCTTTGGCAATGAGGTCGATGATGCCGATTTGTGCCAGAACAACAGATAAGATTAAAAGGATCAGTGTGAGGATGCCCCGGCTCTGACGGGTTAATGATTTCCTTCCATTATCCTTCAGACCTGTATCGATACGTTCCAGGAAGGCATGGATGATGCCGGTAGCAGTGGCTACCAGTGTCCAGCCCAGGACGATGGAGAAGAAAACCAGCAGCCAGGCTGGCGCATGATTAGCCTGCATCATGGTGACCCAGGGAACCGGTGCAGCCAGTACGTCCTTGGAAGGATAGAATGCCAGGATGGAATAATAGGTCAAAAACCAGGGGATGACCATGGATACACCGGACAGGATTCCTGCCAGTACCGTATCTGTGCGGGATTTCAGATTCTTTACTGTAAAGAAGGAGGCAGGGAATACCACCAGATTGTAGGCCATATACAGGATACCGGTCCAGAGGGCAGTGGTAACGGTGGCATCAGGTACGAAAGAATGATCATTCGTCGCAAAGACCTGTTCAATATTGGCGCCGCCATTACTGATGACCAGAATAGAGAAACTGATATATCCCAGATAGAGAAGGATGGTACCGATGGTTTCAAAGTAGGAAATGATCTTTTCACCGTAATAATTCAGGATACCTACAATAATGGTGATGGCCGCGATTCCATACCAGTGATTAAGTCCGGTCATTTCTTCTACTACCGAACCGGTGGCCGCAGACATGACGGCGATAATGATGACCAGGAACAGTAAATATACGACGTCGAACACATGGTATAGAGGTCCGATTAAAATTTTAAGGAATGATTTGAAATCATAGACTTTGCAGAGACGGACCAGTTCAAAGGATAGAATGGAAACTACCGCAAAACCGATGAATGTAGCAAGCCCTGCGAGCCAGCCCAGATCACCAAATTTAGCACCGTATTCAACGATTTCACGGCCGGTTGCATAGCCGCCACCGATGAGTACAGATTGCAGGATAATGCCGGGAAGTAATAATTTCCCGATTGCTCCCTGAAAAAAACTCTTCTTTTCTTCCATATTCTCTCCTCCTTTTTAAGTACATAAAAGCGCCCTCAGCTTTCGCTAAAGGGCGCTTCTCTGCGCGGTACCACCTGTATTTATCACTCTATTGTCTATAACGGAGACACCGTTTCTATCTTTGACGATAGAAAGACTCCCAAGTGAGTTGAATATAACCATCCTTACCGGTTCTCACCGTCCACCGGCTCTCTGAAAGGACGCCTGTCATATTCCGTCTTGTTCATGGTCTGTACCTGTTTAAATTAAAACATAGTATATAGATATTTTGAAAAAATGTCAAGAAAAATTTTAAAAAATTTTTGGGGATGTAATCCGATTCTCTTACCATCCGTTACGGTAATCAAAGACTTCATTGGAAATCTGGCCCTTTTCCAGTTCGGTCAACGCCTGATCCAGTATATCAAAGGCACGGGATAGGCTGGCAGTGGAAATATTCAGCGGCGGCTGGATGCGGAGGATGTTTTCTCCCAGGGTAATGATGATGAGTCCCAATTCGTACGCCCGGAAGCAGATCTTGAAGGTGCCGTCTCCATCAGGTACCAGCTCTCCATTTTCATTCTGCTTCACAATCGGAAGTCCGTAGGACATGCCATATCCTCTGTAATGACCTACAGTCTTTGGATGAGCTTCTTTGAGTCTGGCAAGAAGGGTTTTCATGGAATCCATATTTTCATGGAACTGTTTTTTGAATTCTTCACTCTGGTAGTAATCGAAGGCTGCATTTCCTGCGGCACAGGCAATGGCATTACCGCCCAGGGTAAACAGATGAGCCGGTGCAGGGAGGCAGTCCATGATTTCTTCCCTTGCCATGAAAGCACCTAAAGTCAGGCCGGCACCGATGGATTTACCCATGATGATGCCGTCTGGGATGATGCCCGGGTAATTTTCGATGCCGAAGAAATGGCCGGTTCTCCAGAATCCCTGCTGTACTTCTTCAGAAATGAAAAGGATGCCATGAGCTTTACAGAAATCATAGAGCTTCTTCATGAATACAGGATGAGCTGGAAGGATACCGGCATCACCCTGTACCGGTTCGATGATGACAGCAGCCACTTCATCCACTGGCAGGTAATGGGAAAAAGCGGTTTCCATATCTTTCAGACATTCTCTTTCCACTACTTCATCAGGGGTATCAATGCCATAGAAGGGGAAATGATAAACCTCTGGAAGGAATGGTCCCATCTTGGCATGCATGCGGGTAGAGCATGTGGTCAGGCTGCTGGAACCGTAGGTATTTCCATGGTAGCCATTGATGAAGGTAATGATCTTTGGACGTCCTGTGTAGGCTCTTGCAAATTTGACGGCGCAGTCATTGCCGTCGGAACCGCAGTTTCCAAAAGCGATCTTCGCCTTGACTCCGCCAGGGAAGACGGAAGTCAGTTTTTCCGCATAGGAAATCATCGGTTCATTATAGGTGTAGGCAGCGGTGTACTGGGTACATTTTTCCAGCTGTTTCCTGATAGCTTCCGTAATAACAGGATTGGAACTTCCTAAATTAAGGGAAGATGCACTGGTCAGGAAATCGATATATTCATTTCCATCGGCGTCTTTCAGAATCTCTCCCTTTCCGCTTTCCACCGCAAATGGATAGTAAGAAAGGTGCTGGCAGCGAGCAACAACTTTTGCGTCTCTTGCTACGAGAGCTTCACATTTTTCGATGTTTTTTGGAATTTTATATGTCATAGAACCCTCCTGAAAGCGCCAATATAGCGAAATATGAGCTATCCAGTGCAGCGCTTTATTCCTTTCAGTGTATAGAGATTTGAATTTAATGTCAATAGAAATGCTGATACATATAATAAATATAGGGGCATTACAAATTCTTATAGTAAATCCGTCACTGTTTACATGGGGAACTTATTCTGGGATTTCATGGGTCGGTATCATAGATTTCAGACTGGCGGTCAGTTTTTTAAAATTCATAGAAATGATATAATAAAGAGTAGAAATTTTTTATAGATAGGATATAATAGATATCTATGTAAAAGAAAGGAGATGGATTGTGGAACCAAAAGATACAGACAGTACGGCCCTTTATTTCGTGAAACGGTTCGTACAGCGGTTCAATGACAATAATGTGACCGCCCTTGCTGCAGAAACGACCTACTTCTTCATCCTGGGGCTCATTCCATTCCTTATCTTCATTGTGAATGGTATGCTCTTCTTCGCAGCGCCGCAAATTCATATCATATCCAATCTTCTTTCCTATCTTCCCGCCGATGTGGCAGTCACCATGGAGGCCAATATCCTCCGCATCATCCGGGCGCGAAGCTCTATCTGGCTTTTCCTCGGTCTTGCCGGTGCCCTCTGGACATCTTCTCAGGGAGTGGACACCCTCATCCGGTCCATGGATATGTCATGTACAGGAGACAGGAATATCCAGTCCTATGTGAGCGTGAAAGTGAAATCTATCATCTTCACCCTCTTCTTCTCTTTTGCCATGATCCTTTCCCTCGGGCTCATCGTCTTTGGAAATGCGGTGGTCTATGCTATAGCCTACTATTTCAATGTGCCGGAAATTTTCCTCAAAACGTGGACTATTGTGAAGTTCGGCATCCCCTTTGCCATCATTTCCTTCTCTCTGGCCGCCTTCTATGAATATGCACCTGCAAAGAGGCGGATGGACTGGAAAGAAGTGCTCACCGCTGCCTTCCTGGTCACATCCATCTGGATCACCCTCACTGCTGCTTATGGATACTACATTCTGAATGTTTCTTCCATGGGCATCACCTACGGTTCCCTCATCGGTCTTGTGGTCCTCTTCATCTGGTTCCATCTGGCGGCTATCGTTATCATTTCAGGGGGAGAATTCATTATGACCTGGGATGAAACAAGAAAGAGAAGACAGCTTCTGGCAGAAGAAACAGAAACAGAAAATCTATAAAAACAACCCTCCCTTCCATGAACTGAAAGAGAGGGTTTTATTGTGGAATTTTTTTGAGAGGGAGAAGGGAGAAGGAGCAGGGACTTTGTTTAAGTCATAAGCACCACTTATGAAATCGGATGATCATTTCTTCTTCAGCTGGAGATGGAAAGAAATGCGTCTATCTTTATAGGTGACAGAAAGGGGGATGGAGAGGAGGGAAGAGAGTTCCCTTGCAATGGAAAGACCAATGCCGTAGCCCTTCTTCTCGCTGCTGTGGGATTCATCATTCCGGTAGAACCGTTCAAAGAATTTTTCGAAATCCACGCCTTTGCCATCCTTATAGTCGTTGGACACCGAAAGGACGATGGCGTCTTTCTTTCCTTCAGAAGCGGCAAGGGTGACAGTTCCCTTATCATCGCAGTATTTCACTGCATTGTCCAGAAGGATATGAAGGAGTTCGGTGAGGAACTTTTCATCATTCCGTACAGTGAAATCCCCTTCATTCTCAATGGTCAGCGTCTTTCCCTGATCTTTGGCAAGGAGATCAAATTCATCTTTTGCCTGATTCAGGATGGTTTTGATGGAAATGTCCCGGAGCTGGAGCTGCGCTTTTGTAGTTTCTCCTGCTTTGGAAAGGAGGATGAGATGATTGATGAGGGCAGACATGCGGTGTACCTGCTTCAGGATGCCTTCGATCCACTGATTCTTCCCGTTAATCATTTCCATGGCTTCTGCATTTACAGAAATAATGGCCAGCGGCGTTTTCAGTTCATGGCTGGCATTGGTGATGAACCGCTTCTGATTGTCCAGATTTTTGACAAAGGGGGCGATGGCTTTCTTGGAAAGGAAGGCAAAGATGATGATGTAAAGGATGATGCACATCATGCCGAACCATACGGAATAGGACCGGAAGGAACGGACGTCAGAAAATTCTCTGGTGCAGTCCAGGATGACGATAAGAGTGCTGCCGTCATGAAGGGTACTCTTCATGTATCCGTACTGTGCCTTATTCTTCTGGATGAAGCCGGTATCGGAAGGGGAGGAGAGTACGTCTTTTGCAAAATCAATGGCTTCCTCTTCAGAGAAAGCGATGATGTTCTTGATGTTGACTCCTGTAATCTGGCCTGCATCATTGATGCGGATGGAGAAATACCTTGTCTGATAGGCAAATTCCGGTGTTTCTTCCGGCCAGCGGATACCAGGGAGGAACTGTTCTACCCAGAATTCATCACCTGGCGAATGGAAGCGGAAAGGCATGGTGCCTCCATTCCTTGTGATGTAATCCATGGTTTCCATGCAGTGATTCCTCATGCCGTAATATCCCAGGAAATTGATGAGCCCGAGAGCCCCGCCGACAATCATGAAAATGGCAAGGGTGGCAAGAAGAATGAACTGCCTTCTTAAATTTCTGATAAGATTCATAAGCCCGCCTTCCTCTTTCCGAGAATGAAGGAACCTCCTTCGCTGCCTTCAATGTCCAGATCTGAATTGATGGCCGTCAGTTTTTCGCGGAGATAGGAAATATAGATCCACACTACGCTTTCATCCACCTCTTCTTCCTTCCATATTTTCTGAAAAATATAAGAGGTGTGAAGTTCTTTATTCTCGTTCATCATGAAAAGTTTCATGAGCTTTGTTTCCCTGCCGGAAAGACGGATGGAATTGTGAGCTGAAAGCTCCTGCTCTTCCGTATCAAGGCTGGTGGAACCGGCAGAAAGGGTGGTGGGGGTGAAATCTTTGCTTCTTCTCGTAAGAGACCGGACACGGGCGGTGAGTTCACCGATGGCAAATGGTTTGGTCAGATAATCATCAGCTCCAGAATCAAGGCCGGTGATGCGGTCATCCACTTCCGATTTGGCAGTGAGCATAATGACCGGTGTCACGTCGCCGGAGGCCCGGAGTTCCTTTAATGCAGTGATGCCGTCTTTCACCGGCATCATAATGTCAAATATCATACAGTCGTAGGACTGGCGGCTGGCAAAAGCAAGGGCCACCGCCCCGTTTTCTGCCCAGTCGATATCATAGCCCTGATGTTTCATTACAGCCACCAGGACATTGGCCATATCCTTTTCGTCTTCAGCCAGCAGTAACCGCATGGGTATCTCCTCCTTCTTCATGTTCCTGACGGATCAGATTCCTTATGGTCTGCATGGACAAATCGCAGGAAGCCAGTTCATCAGCACAGCGCTTCAGCTCTCTGGTAATCATTTCAGGATTTTTGATATTCTTCTTGTACTTCATCTGATGTTCAAGGCTTGCCCAGGAATCCATAGCAATGGTGCGGAGCTGGAGTTCTACAAAGAAATGGCCGGGCATATGGCCTTCTGCATCTTCATAGGGGGCTTCCACCTCGATGATCATGTGATAGCTTCTGTATCCGTTAGGTTTTGCATTCCGGATATAATCCTTTGCCTTCACCACTTTGACATTGGGAAGGGAAGTGATGTAATCGATATTTTCATAAATATCATTGAGGAAACAGCAGACCATCCGGATACCGATGGCATCATGGATGTCCCGGAGGGCTGAAAGGGGAGTGGCGGGAAGATTCTTTCTTCTGCATTTCTCCCGCATGCTGTCTTCTGATTTGATGCGGTAAATCAGATGCTCGTAGGCAGCTTCTCCTTCTTTCTTCCGGTGCTCCTCATTGAAGGACTGGATTTTTGAAATGATATGGTCAAGTACTTTCGGCAGGCTGTCTCTGCAGCGGCCGTATATGGATTCTGTCATAAAATCACTTTCTTTAATAAACAAAGATTCAAATTACAACTTAATTATAGCATGGAGGATGGGAAAGGGGATGCGGGAAACGTAAGTAATGAGCTGTGAGCCCGGAGCTTCTATACCTGTCGGCAAAGCCGGCACCTTTTCTCAACTCTGCACTTAGATAGAAAATTTTTTATAAAAATATTTTCAAATCCCCTTTTCATATGCTATAATAAACTGTATTTTTCAGACTTATCTGTGTAAACAATTCCTGATGTCTGTGTTATAATAACAAAGATACATTGTTTTTTACTGTATACCCGAGGGGGAAAAAGAAAGAAATGAAAAGAGAAGATATCCGCAACATTGCCATTATCGCCCATGTCGATCATGGCAAGACGACTCTCGTTGATGCCATGCTGAAACAGAGCCATGTTTTCAGAGATAATCAGAAAGTGGCAGAACGTGTCATGGACTCCAATCCGCTGGAAAGAGAAAGAGGTATTACCATTCTGGCGAAGAACACATCTGTCATGCATGACGGTGTGAAGATCAACATCGTCGACACCCCAGGCCATGCAGATTTCGGCGGCGAAGTAGAACGTATCCTCAACATGGTAGACGGCGTTCTTCTTCTGGTAGACTCCCATGAAGGTCCGATGCCGCAGACCAAGTATGTTCTCCGCAAAGCACTGGAACATAAACTGAAACCAATCGTTGTCATTAACAAGATCGACCGTCCTGATCAGCGTATTTCCGATGTAGAAGGAGAAATCCTTGACCTCTTCATCGAACTGGACGCTGATGATGAACAGCTCGATTTCCCGCTGATTTACTGCTCTGCAAGAAACGGCATTGCAAAACTTCACATGAATGATCAGGGAGAAGACCTGAATCCTCTCTTTGAAACCATTCTGAAGTACTGCCCATGCCCTGATGTAGATCCAGAAGGCGGCCTCCAGGTCATGGTGACCACTCTGGAAGCTGATGATTACCTGGGCAAGGTAGCTATCGGCCGTGTTGCCAGAGGCACTGCAAAACAGGGGGCAACCGTTGCTATTACCAATGGTGAAAAAGCACGCACCGATCATATCGGTTCCCTCTTCACCTGGCAGGGGATGAAACGTACTCCTGTAGATGAAGTCAAAGCAGGGGATATCGTTGCCATGGCAGGCTTCAAAGATATCAATATCGGCGAAACTGTAGCTGATGCTGCCAATCCGGAAGCACTGCCGGCCATCCATATCGATGAACCGACTCTGTCCATGGTATTCCATGTCAACAAGAGCCCGTTTGCAGGCAAGGAAGGGGACTTCGTAACCTCCCGCCACATCCGTGCCCGTCTCTATAAGGAAATTGAAACCAATGTGGCTCTCCGCGTAGAAGACACCGACACTTCCGACGCATTCAAAGTATCCGGCCGTGGTGAACTCCACCTGTCCGTACTGATTGAAACCATGCGCCGTGAAGGATTTGAACTGGAAGTTTCCAAACCCCAGGTTATTTACAAAGTCATTAACGGACAGAAATGTGAACCGCTGGAAAGACTGACCATTGAAGTTCCACAGGATTACATGGGCGCTGTTATGGAAGGCCTTGGCCCAAGAAGAGCAGAAATGATTTCCATGGAAGAAATGGCAGGCTACATGAAGATGGAATTCTCCATCCCCGCCCGTGGTCTTATCGGTTTCAGAAATGAACTCCTCACCACCACCAGAGGCACCGGCATCATGTACCACGTATTCCAGGGCTATGCTCCATACAAGGGAGATATTCCGGAAAGAACAAGAGGCTCCCTCGTTGCTTTCGAAGCAGGCGTAACCACTGCATACGGCCTGAACTCCATTCTGGACAGAGGCGAACTCTTCCTCGAACCAGGGGTTGAAGTTTACGAAGGCATGATCATCGGCGAAAACTCCCGTGACCAGGATATGGACGTTAACCCATGCAAGAAGAAACATCTCACCAATACCCGTGCATCCGGCTCTGATGAAGCTATCAAACTGCCGCCATGCCGCAAGTTCACCCTTGAAGGCGCATTGGAATGGATCAACGACGATGAACTGGTAGAAGTTACCCCCCAGAGCATCCGCATGAGAAAGATGGTTCTCTCCAGACAGGCCCGTTACAAGAACGCTAACGTAAAGAAGAGCCAGCAGTAAGAATAAAATCTTATATGAATAAAGAAGGGGCTGCCATTTGGCAGCTCCTTTTTGTTTATGATTTATGAACGAAGCCGCCGCTGCTCATAGATCAGAGCTTACGGATCAGTATCCTGCAGCGACTTTTTCTATTTGTCCATCGACTTTATTTCCTGTATAGTAAGATAAGAAATAGAGATAAGGAGGCGTTAACATGAAGATTCTCATATTAGGTATCGGCGGAGTCGGCGGTTTTGTGGGCGGCACCCTTGCAAAAGAAGGAGCTGATGTTTATTTTTTCGCCAGAGGAAGGAATCTGGAAGCACTGAAAGAAAAAGGGCTCCGTCTGACCTCAGAAATCCTGGGAGACTTCACTGTTTTCCCGAAAGATTCAGGAAATGACCCTCTGAAGTGGGGGAAGATGGATGTCATCGTCCTTGCGTGCAAAGGGAACGGACTGGAAGAAGCGTTGAAAGATATCACCCCGATGATTCATGAAGAAACTCTTGTGGTACCTCTTTTAAACGGTGTCCTTGATTCAGAGATGATAAGGCCCCATCTTCCGCCCTGTCATGTGGCAGACGGGACCATCCGGGTATTCAGCCATCTGAAAGAACCAGGCCATGTACTGCAGACTGCGGGCCTTGGAAGTATCCGCATGGGGATGTACGGGAAGAAAAATCCACAGATACTGGAAGACTTTGCAGCGCTCCTCCGGAAATGCGGCATAGAGACGGAGAGCACAGAAGATATTGCGCTGGACAGCTGGAAAAAATATGGCATCATGGGAAGCAACAGTGCTATCTTCTGCTATTATGGAAAACCGGCAGGCGGCGTAAAAGAGGAAGAGGATCATCTCAAAGTGGTCCGGGCCGCTGTCAGGGAAGTGATGGACGTGGCAGAAAAGAAGGGCGTCCAAATCCCATCTGCTTTTGAAGAAAAATTCGTAAACTATTTCGAAAGCCTTCCCGCAGATACCATTACCTCCCTCTTTCGGGATCTCTCTTCCGGGAAAAAGGCAGACGATACAGAAGCCCATATGATCCTGGGAAGGATGGTAGAAATGGGTAAAGAAACAGGAGTGGATGTGCCTGTCTTCACCAGAGCTTATGAAAACGCACTGAAAGGATTCTGAGGCAGGGCATGAGCTCTCATAAATAAAAAGACAGTTTCATTGTGAAACTGTCTTTTTATTTATGCCGGTATATTTCGTAATTCACACATGTTCAATCTCGCAGCCATTAGAACTCAGAGAGCCCCTGAAACAGGAAAGATGCACTGTGTCATTTAGAAGCACAGCGCCGTTATCCGTAAAGGCTTTACTCATTGGCGGAGCCTGTACCTTCTGGAGCCACTCAATACTGTTTCTATCAATGGCAGGCACTCATCATTGAAATACGGCTGTTATTTCTCTTTATCAGATGATACGGAGTGCGTTAGGGAGACGGACATATTGCAGCTGTTCAGACATGTCCATGTAGAATTCTACATCTGTGTAGAAAGTATCGATGACTTCATGGAAATGGGCATCCATGTCTTCTTTGAAAAGATATTCCAGATAGTAAGGGGTCCAGCCTGCTTTCATGAAGAAATACTTCATAGGATTGATTTCCTCAGGACAGGTAAGGCCGGAAGCTTCCAGAAGTTCTTCGCCGGTCACTCTGTTGAATCCGAAGTAGGAAGCGATGGAAAGGACGAGAAGTTTTAATTTATAATCCCGTTCTACCAGGTCCAGTACTTTCATGTTCACATAGAGTTCAGCAGCAATTTTTCTGATTTCATTTTCTTTTTCCTTGTACTCTTCTTCCGTAAGGTCGATGGAGAAACCATTTTTCATCTGATGAAGTAATCCGGTTTTTAATTCTTTTGCGTCCATAATAGGCCTCCTTTCAAATATAAGAATCTTTCTCATTTCATTGTACAGAAGCAAGGGAGAAAGGTCAATACATATAAAAAAAGGGTGACAAAGTGAATTTTGTCACCCTTTTTGTATGATGCGCAGGTTTCAGCAAATGATTTCATTACTGAAAGAGCCCCTAGGCCTCTTTTCCCGCGCCGCTGATAAAGGAGATTTCCTTATTCTTTTTCAGCGGCTGCCTTTGCGGCTGCTGCTCTTTCAGCCAGTTCCATATCATAGGATTTCTGGATACGGACGTAGTTGGCTCTTCTTTCCTTAGCGTCTCTTTCTGTCTTTTCAAAGAGTGCTTCTGCCGTTTCAGGGAAGAGTTTAGCCAGGGAAGCGTACCGTACTTCGCCCATGAGGTAATCTCTGAAGCTGCCCTTTGGTTCACGGCTGTCCAGATGGAATGGGTTCTTACCCTGTTCCAGGAGCTGCGGGTTGTAGCGCCAGTTGCACCAGTAACCGCATTCCACTGCTTTCTTCTGTTCAGCGGAAGCCATGCCCATGCCTGCTTTCAGGCCATGGTTGATGCATGGGGAGTAAGCGATGATGAGGGATGGTCCCGGATAAGCTTCTGCTTCGCTAATAGCTTTGAATGCCTGATTCATGTCGGCACCCAGAGCGATCTGTGCGACATAAATGTAGCCGTAGGAAACAGCAATCATGCCGAGGTCCTTCTTCTTTGTCCTCTTGCCGGAAGCTGCAAATTTGGCAATTGCTGCAGCCGGGGTGGACTTGGAGGACTGTCCGCCGGTATTGGAGTATACTTCTGTATCAAGTACGAGAACGTTTACATCTTCACCGGAAGCAAGTACCTGGTCGAGGCCGCCGAAGCCGATATCGTAAGCCCAGCCGTCGCCGCCGAAGATCCACTGGGATTTCTTGATGAAGTGATCCTTCAGTTCAAGGAGATCCTTGTATTCCGGATGTTTTTCAACTGCTTCATTGAGAGCTTTTTCAAGCTGGTCTGCTCTGTCTCTTGTGCCGTCGCCCAGATCTTTCTTTTCAAGCCATGCTTCCATAGCAGTCTTTACATCCCCTTCTGCCTGTGGAAGAGCGGCTTTCACTCTGTCAGTGAGACGGTCGCGGAGTTTTGTTTCACCAAGGTGCATGCCCAGGCCGTATTCCGCATTGTCTTCAAAGAGGGAATTGGCCCATGCCGGTCCCTGTCCGAATGCGTTCTTTGTATATGGCATGGATGGGGAGGAAGCGCCGTAAATGGAGGAGCATCCTGTAGCATTGGCAATGGTCATGCGGTCGCCGAAGAGGCGGGTGACCATGTTGATGTATGGAGTTTCTCCGCAGCCTGCGCAGGCGCCGGAGAATTCGAAGTAGGTCGGTTCGAACTGTGCATTTCTGAGATTGGTCTTGCCGAGAGGATTCTTTCTTGCCGGGAGGCTCATTGCATAATCCCAGAGCGGCTGTTTCGGAAGCTGGGTTTCCGCAGGTCTCATGACGAGAGCTTTCTTCGGAGCCGGGCAGTTGTTTGCGCAGATGCCGCAGCCATAGCAGTCTTCCTGGTCGATGATGATGCGGAATTTAAGCCCTTTGACCGGACCTCTGAATTCTTTGACAATAAATCCTTCTGGTGCTTTTTCTACTTCATCGTCAGTTACAAGGACAGGACGGATGGTAGCATGCGGACATACAACAGCGCACTGGTTACATTCGATACAGTTTTCTGCAATCCATTCAGGAATATTGATGGCAGCCGCCGGTCTTTCGTATTTGGAAGTGCCGGACGGGAATGTGCCGTCTTCTCTGCCTTTCCATACGGAAACAGGGAGATCGTCCCCTTCCTGACGGTTCATGACGTCGCATACATTCTTCACGAAATCTGGACGGGGAACTCTGGTGATGGAGCCGCCGGTGGTTGCATGAGCCCATTCAGCCGGGATTTCTACTTCCACCATACCGGTCATGCCGGCATCGACAGCTGCATTGTTCATATCTACCACATCCTGGCCCTTCTTGCCGTAGGAGTGTTCGTTGGATTCCTTCAGGTATCTGATGGCATCAGCATCAGGAATGATACCGGTCAGATGGAAGAAGGCAGACTGCATGATCATGTTGATGCGGCCGCCAAGACCAATTTTGGATGCGATTTCGAAAGCATCGATGATGTAGAATTTCGCATGGAGGGCAGCCAGTTTTCTCTTCATGGCTGCCGGAAGTACGCGGTCCAGATCTTCTTTTCTCCATGGGGAGTTCAGAAGGAAGGTGCCGCCTGGTTTCATTCCGCGGAGGAGGTCATATTTGTAAATATAGGAAGGACGGTGGCATGCAATGTAGTCCGCCTTGCTGATCAGGTATGGTCTTCTGATCGGATCTTCACCGAAGCGGAGGTGAGAAATGGTGACACCGCCGGATTTCTTGGAGTCATAGGCGAAGTAGCCCTGTGCATAGAGGTCTGTATGGTCGCCAATGATCTTGATGGCGCTCTTGTTGGCGCCTACAGTACCGTCACTGCCGAAGCCCCAAAATTTGCAGGAAACCATTTTGCCCGGCATTTCCGGAACCGGCACAGGAGCAAGGGAGAGTCCGGTCACATCATCATTGATGGAAATGGTGAAATTGTGGCGCGGAGTTTCATCTTTCAGATGTTCATAGACTGCCATGATATCTTCAGGAATGACATCCTTGGAGCCAAGTCCGTAGCGGCCGCCGCATACTTTGATGGCTCTTCCGGAAGAAGCGACTGCAGATACCACATCCAGATAGAGCGGTTCGCCGATGGCGCCCGGTTCACGGGTACGGTCGAGGACAGCGATCTTCTTTACAGTTTCCGGAATCTGGGAGAGGAAATGTTTGACAGAGAACGGACGGTAGAGGTGGACATTCAGTACGCCGACCTTTTCGCCATGAGCATTCAGTGCATCTGTTACATCCTTGCAGATATCGGTGACAGAACCGATGGCGATAATAATGCGGTCAGCATCCTTTGCACCGTAGTAATCAAAGAGATGATAGCTTCTGCCGGTGATTCTGCTGATTTCATCCATATATCCCTGAACGATTTCAGGAAGAGCATTGTAGAAGGGGTTTGCCGCTTCGCAGTGCTGGAAGTAAACGTCCGGGTTTTCAGCGGTGCCGCGGATGACCGGATGATTCGGGTTCAGCGCACGGGCTCTGAATTCACGGAGTGCCTTCTGGTCGATAAGGGGAGCCAGTTCATCATAGTCCAGTGCTTCGATCTTCTGGATTTCATGGCTTGTACGGAAGCCGTCGAAGAAGTTGATGAAAGGAACTCTGCCTTTGATGGCAGAAAGATGAGCGACTGCAGAAAGATCCATGATTTCCTGGGCATTGGCTTCAGCCAGCATGGCACAGCCGGTGGCTCTGGCGCTCATGACGTCCTGATGGTCACCGAAGATGGAAAGTGCATGATTGGCGATAGCACGGGCAGCTACATGGAATACACCGGGGAGAAGTTCGCCGGCTACCTTGTACATGTTAGGCAGCATGAGGAGCAGCCCCTGGGAGGCAGTATATGTGGTGGTCAGTGCACCGCTCTGGAGGGAGCCGTGGAATGCACCGGCAGCACCGCCTTCTGCCTGCATTTCTACAACGTGGACTGTATCGCCGAAAATGTTTTTCTTTCCGTTAGCAGCCCATTCATCTACCGATTCTGCCATTGGGGAAGAAGGGGTAATCGGGTAAATTGCAGCGACTTCAGTAAAGGCGTAGGAAATATACGCAGCCGCTGTGTTGCCATCCATTGTTTTAATTTTACTCACAGGATCAACACTCCTTTGTTTCGAAAGATATGGTCTTTCTTTTGAAAATCTCCTTGCAGAAAAGCGCATTCTACGGCCCTGATGCTTCAGGAATCAGGAAAATATTCCTTTTCCTTCCCTTCTCTTGCAAGATGCCTTAAAATTATGTACAATAATTCTATGATAAATATGCATAGATATCCGGATTGTGCATAGGTGTCCCGATTCTCTGATTCATCATGAATTATTGAAGGCCAAGGCAGTTGATATAGCCTGCCTTCATTATAGAATAAAGTACACTATTTCACAAGGACGGCAGAGGGATGCCACCTAAGAAAAAGCCTTTTGGCGAGGGGTATCGGAAGAGCAGGAGGAACGTATCATGGATTATCGTCATCTGAAGTATTTCATGGAAGTAGCCCAGCAGAAGAGCTTCAGCAAAGCTGCAAGAAATCTGCATATTTCCCAGTCAGCAATCAGCCGCATGATCAAATCTCTGGAAGAAGAAATGGGAGTCACCCTCTTCATCCGTAATGCGAAGACTGTAGAAATCACTGCACCGGGCACTATTTTCTACAATTATGCCAAACGCTGCCTCTTTGTTTTTGAACATCTGAAATCAGATTTTGAAAATGAATTCAACCTGAAGCAGGACACCATTGAAATCGGTCTGCCGCCGATTACTGATGCCCATGTATTTGCAAAACTTCTCGGGGAATTCAAGAAAGCCTATCCGCAGATTGCCATCAAACTCTATGAACATGGCTCCAAAGTCATCGAATCTTCCGTACAGGAAGGCATCATTGATGTAGGCATCATCTGCACCATTCCAAACAAGGATTTCGAATCCTTCTTCCTTTCAGAAGATGAAATGTGCGTAGTCATGCCGAAGGGTTATCCGCTGGAAGAAAACAGGGAAGTACCGATGAAACTTCTGGCTGACTATCCGCTCGTTCTCTATCGGGATGATTTCAATCTTCACGATGACATCCTGACCAACTGCAAGAAGATCGGATTCAATCCGAAGATTGTCTTCGAAACAAGCCAGAGAGAACTGATGCTGCAGACCGTAGCCAGCGGCCTGGGTGTGGCTATCCTGCCATCCCGCCTCTGCCCTGAAAACAGCGAAGACAGCAAGGTGGTCACCCGTGCCATGACTGAACCGAGAATGACCCACCATCTCTATGCCATCTGGAAGAAGGGACGTTTCCTCTCCCGGGCAGCCCGCCTGTGGATTGAATTCACAAAAGACCATCTCACCCTTTTAGATGAAGATAAGAAAATTATGAATAATGAAAAATAAAATCAGATCCCTTTTGCAGAAGGGAAAAGAGATTTTTGTAAGAAACAGGATCTCTGCCTCTTCCATCCTTCTTCTGCTGGCACTGGTCATCTATCAGCAGTTCCTTATCACAGATCTGCAGGAAAGAATGATGAACATAGAAGCTTCCCGTTATGATGATCAGCTCAACGACATCCGCTGGGAAGCAGAAACTGCCCTTCGTGAAAATGAAGAACAGCAGAAGGACATCCTTCAGCTTTATAAACATTCCGCAAAACATGACTGGAAAATCATGGAAATGGAATGGGATATGTATGGGAAATAAGAGCGATGAGTAATAAGCTGTAAGTATGAGGACCTCGGAAGAGGTCCTTTTTCTATGGAAGACTGCATGCGGGACTTCGATGTGATGAAATAGACTCCTGCCGATGCCCGTCCCATGTATCAGCCTCCTGATATCACTGGCTTATATAATGACAAACCATGAAGTCCTTACGGCCCTGGCTCACCGCCCAAAGCTCATCACTGTGAGCTTTTTATCCGATTTTTATTTCCCTTATGAAAGATTTCATGCTAAAATAAAGCCGTATAAATATAGTAAATACTGATATTTTTTGAAATAAAGGAGATACCATGCTGAGTCAGATACAGGGACTTTTCATGACCATGCGGCTTTGGGATACTCTGGATATCTTAGTGGTTGCATTTTTCTTATACCGCATTTATCTTTTGATCCGTGATACGAGAGCCACCGCTCTTCTGAAAGGGCTGGTGTTCCTCGGTATTTTTACATTGGTAGCAGGATGGCTGCAGCTCCATGTAGTCAGCTGGATACTGGACAAACTGATGACCGTCCTCATCGTCGCTCTTCCAGTCGTATTCCAGCCGGAACTCCGCCGGGCCCTGGAACAGATCGGCCGGGGCAAATTCTATATTTCCTCCCGGATGATGAATGAAATGGAATGGGAGAGAGTCATCGATGATGTAGTCTCTGCCACCATGACTATGTCGGCCAATAAAATCGGCGCCCTCATTGTATTTGAAAGAAATGTAGGTCTCGATGACCGGGTCAATACAGGTATCCGCATTGAAGGCCTTGTTTCCAAAGAACTTCTTGGAAATATTTTTATCGTCAATACGCCTCTTCATGACGGCGCAGTCATTATCAGAGAAAATCGGATCATGGCAGCAGGCTGCCTCCTTCCTCTGACCAGAGACCATGACCTTTCTACCGAACTTGGTACCCGTCACCGGGCGGCTATCGGCATGTCTGAACAGGCAGACTGCGTCATCGTCGTAGTCAGTGAAGAAACCGGCATTGTATCCTACACCTATGGCGGCCATATTTACAGAGGCCAGGATGCGGAAAGTCTGAAGAATATCCTCCGCAACTATCTTGTACAGGCCAAGCCGAAGGGCGTCAGTGATGTACTTCAGAAATGGAGGCCAATGAGATGAAATATACGAAATCTGAATGGTGGCTTCCAAAACTTCTCTGTCTCATTGCAGCCTGTGCATTCTGGGTCTATGTAATGAATGAGCAGAATCCTCTTATGGAAAATACCTATACTGTTCCGGTCGAAACAAGAAATCTCGACCGTTCTCTGGTGGCTACCAATGTGCCTTCCACAGTGAAGGTAAAAATCAGAATGGCCAGAAGCGACATGATTTACATGAGAGCGGATAATATCAAGGCCTACGTGGATCTTTCAGGGATGACTGATGGCGATTATCCCAATACACCGATCAGGGTCACTGTCCCTTCTGATGAAACAGTAATTTCTGTCACTCCAAAAACCTTTAATCTGAATATTGATACCTATGCAGTGAAGAGCCTTCCTGCCAATGTACAGATCTTCGGCACACCGGAGAACAATTTCTCTGTAGAAGGTCATAAAGTCACACCGGATACTATTACCATTGCGGGAAGCTCAGCAAGAATCAATCAGGCAGACAGAGCTGTCGTATCGGTAAATGTACGAGGTAAAGACAAGAATTTCGTGGAATTTGACAGTGTCAATATTCTGGACGCTAATGGCAATACAGTGACTGGCGTAGACATTATGCCGGCTCAGGTTAAAGTCGCTGTAAAGCTGAAGGAAGAAACAAAGGTGGCTAATCTTCCGCTAAAAGGAACCACCAAGGGTGAACCGGCCAGCGGATACAAAGTGGGAAGTATCACTGTAGATCCGCCGATAGCAACGATTAAAGGCCCGATTTCCTACTTTGAAAATAAGTCTGAACTGGATCTGGATCCTATTGATGTAACCGGAGCTACGCAGAATATAACTACTAAAGTCAATGTACCGGTTCCTGCCGGTTGTAGTGTCGCTGTTCCCCAGGTCACGGTCCATATCGAGATTGAAAAGGACTGACCGTGCTCTTGACTTACCTTATCTTTAGATGTATGATTTGGAAGTTATTTCAAAAAGATTTTCGGGAGGAATTTAAATGGTTACATTATTTGGTACGGATGGAGTTCGCGGCCTGGTCAATTCCACTCTCATGCCAGAACTTGCCTATCAGATGGGCAGAGCAGCGGGCGCTTATTTCTGCAAGGAAAAAGGCAAGCACCGTTTCCTGATTGGTATGGATACCCGTATTTCCGGTTCCATGCTTACTGCTGCTATTTCTGCCGGCCTCTGTGCCTCTGGGGTGGATGTAGATATTGTAGGTGTCATTCCTACACCAGGTGTTGCATACCTCACAAGGACAGAGGGATATGATGCAGGGATTGTTATTTCTGCTTCCCATAATCCATTCCCTGATAATGGCATTAAATTCTTTGACCATAATGGATATAAACTGCCGGATAAGACAGAAGAAGAAATCGAAAACATTCTTCGTCATGATGAAGAAATCCGTCGTCCTACCGGAGATGGCATTGGTGTCATCCGTCATTGTACCGAGCTTGCTGAAAAGTACAGACTTCATGTGAAATCTACAGTGAAAGGCGATTTTAAAGGACTGAAGATCGTCACCGATTCTGCCAATGGTGCAGCCAGTGATTTTCTGCCTGCCATCCTGGAAGAATTGGGCGCTGAAGTAATTCCCTTTTTCCGTGAACCGAACGGCGTCAACATCAACAATGGCTGCGGTTCCACCCATATGGAAACTCTGCAGAAAAAAGTAGTGGAACTGGGGGCTGACTGCGGCATTGCCAATGACGGCGACGCCGACCGCTGCCTTTTTGTTGACGAAAAAGGACAACTCCTTGACGGCGACCATCTTATGGTCATCAACGCCATCCAGATGCAGAAAGAAGGACGTCTCCATGACAACATGGTGGTAGGCACCGTCATGAGCAATCTGGGATTTGGCATTGCGCTGAAAGAACATGGCTGCCAGACTGTATCCACCCAGGTAGGTGATCGTTATGTACTGGAAGAAATGCTGAAACATGATTATTCCATCGGAGGTGAACAGTCCGGCCACATTATTTTTCCTGAATTCAATACTACCGGTGACGGTCTCATTACCGCCGTACAGACTCTCCAGGTATTCAAAGCAAGTGGAAAGAAATTGTCTGAACTGAACGGTCTTATGACTACCTATCCGCAGATCCTGAAAAATGTGGAAGTCTACAGTAAGAATGGCTGGGAAGAAAATGAACTGATTCAGGACGCTATCAGAGCAGGGGAAGAAGAACTGGGCTCTGACGGCCGTATCCTCGTCCGTGCTTCCGGCACCGAACCGCTCATCCGTGTCATGGGTGAAGGCAAAGAACTGACCCAGCTGGAACGGATCGTCGATGACATTGTTTCTGTAGTCGAACATGAACTGGGCGTAAACAACAACTGATTGTCTTTCAGAAGTTTTCTGAAATGAAAAAAGAGTTTCTCAGTCCCTTTATGGGAGAGAAACTCTTTTTATTTTGGTCAATCTTATTTCTCCTCTTCTTCGCTCCAGGGGAGATGAAGATGGGGAATGAAACGGGGAAGGATGCCCTGATTTTCATTGGGATGCGCCGGGACAAAGACTGGAAGCCTTGAAGGAAGGATTTCCAGATCCAGAGGGAAAGTAGGACCCAGGTCTCCATCTACATTGGTGACGAGAGGTTCATCTTCTGCAATGGAAATATGAGCTTTCTTAAAACTGATGACCGTCACAAAGTCAGGACCCATCTGCATGCCTGCCAGAAGCTTCGGCGCTGATTTCAGTGCCAGGAGCCATTCGAAATCCCGGAAGAGACAGAGCTTGATGACTCCCTTGTTCCTTTCTTCCGGCGGAAGGAGATTGTGGAAACTTCCGGCGGAGTCAGTGAGCATAGCAGCAATGAGCGGGGAAGAAGCTTCGATTTCCATGCCCCCTTCAGCCTCTACCTTGAAATGGTAGGATTTCTGACTGGCCATGACCTGCATGCCTTTCATGTAATAGGCAAGAGAACCAAAGAGAGTCTTTTCCTTGATGCTTACCTTGCCCACTGCTTCAGAAATACTGCCGGCGCCTACCACATTGATGAAATACCGGTCATTCACCTTGCCTACATCGATATGGGTCTTCACCGCATTTCCCAGCATATGGATGGCTCCCTGGGGAGAACGGGGGATGTGAAGAGCCCGGGCCAGATCATTCACCGTTCCAAAGGGAATGAATCCGAAGGTGGAATCTGGATTATTCACCGGCACCATGCCATTGATGACTTCATTAATCGTACCGTCGCCGCCCATGCAGATTACGTCCCTGCCTTCTCTGGCTGCATCGGCAGCAAAGCGGGTGGCATCCTTCGGGCCGGAAGTCAGACGGATGATGATATCTTCAAATCTCTGGGAAAGTACGGAATGCAAGAGGGGGATATAACGGGGCGCCCTCTCGTGTCCGGATGTAGGATTCACGATGACCGTACACTTTCCTTTTTTATCCATGGTATTCACTCCTGTAAACTCCATTCATAGAGAAATATTTCCTCTATTATACCAAAAGATAAAAAAGAAAGTATGATTTCCTCCTCTATTCCAGAGAAATAAATGGTTCTTCCAGAAAAGGGGAAGGCCATCAATTTCCGAAAAAATCAAAAAAATATGATTGACAAATGATTTTCCCGGAATTATAATTCATTACAACCAAAAAAGACCAGATGCAATGATCGGGAAAAAGATTCATTCTTTCATTCATAGAGAGCCGATGGATGGTGAAAATCGGTAGTGATGTGTGAATCAACTCTCACCCGCGAGCATTTCTGCCGAATCAAGTAAGCAGAAACGTCCCATCACGTTACGATGAGGAACCCAAGTATAATGTAGGGTGGTACCGCGAACATTCGCCCCTATCTTCAGAAGATGAAGAGAGGAGCGTTTTTTATTGGCAGGAAACCCTTAGAGTACCTGGCGTTCACTAAGTGATAAACAAGGGTGGTACCGCGTATATGCGCCCCTCGCCGGATGGTCCGGTGAGGGGTCTTTTTTATTGGTTACATCATACACATACAGGGGAGGAAATCAAAATGAAGAAATGGATGAAGAATGCAGCAGCAGTTATGGCGGCAGCAGCCGTGGCAGGGATGTTCGCAGGATGCGGCGGAGACAGGAAGGCAGAAAGCGCAGGAAACGGGGCAGCGCAGACTGTGAAATTCGGATTCGTTACCGCCTACACCGGCCCGGGAGCTGCATACGGCCAGGCAGAAAAAGAAGGGGCTGAACTGGCAGTAGAAGAAATCAACAAAGATCCGAAAACAAAGATGAAAATCGACCTCGTCACCTATGACAGCAAACTGAATAAAGCAGAAGCCATCAATGCATTCAAACGGCTCATCGAACAGGATAAGGTACTGGCCATCCAGGGACCTATGACTTCCGGCGAAATCTTTGCCGCCGGCCCCATCGCCCAGCAGGCCAAGGTAGCAGTCTTCGGCACCAGTACCACTGCACCGAAGGTAACAGACATTGGGGACTATATTTTCAGAAACGCCATCCCAGGAAAGCTGGCCATTCCCACCACCGTCAGAAAAGCCCATGACAAACTGGGATTCAAAAAAGTGGCCATCATGTATTCCAACAACAATGATCAGATGGTCGGGGAAAACAGTATCTATCAGGATACCTTCAAAAAGATGGGAATCGAAGTGGCAGCCACCGAAACCTTTGCAGACAAGGACACCGATTTCTCCGCCCAGCTGACAAAGATCCAGGCAGCCAATCCGGACGTCATCTGCGTGGCCGGTTTCTATCAGGAAGGAGCCCTCATCATCAAGAAAGCCAGAGAAATGGGAATGAATCAGCCGATCATCGGCAACAATGGATTCAACAGCCCTCAGTACATCAAACAGGCAGGAGATGCAGCTGACGGCACCCTCGTAGCCACCCCGTGGAATCCGGACAGAAAGAGCGAAAAGGCAAAACACTTCAGAGAAGCATTCGTTGCAAAATACGGCCATGAACCGGATCAGTTCGCTGCCCAGACCTACGATGCTTTCTACATCATGCATAAAGCAGCAGAAGAATCAGGCTCCACCACTGACAGAAAGAAATTCAGAGATGCACTGGCAAAGATTAAGAACTTTGAAGGAGCTACCGGTAAATTTGAATTTGATGAAAACAGAGATCCGAAGATGGACCTGGACGTACTGGAAATCAAAAACGGCAAATGGGTTCCCTTTGCATAAGCTGTATTGATGGAAAAGAACCCCGATTTGAGTGCTACATCTTGGATAAGTTTCACTAGCGATGCAACGGACTTAAATAAGCCAATGAACCCCTTTCCATTTCTCTTTCCAGGAGAAATGACTTTCTCACCACCTGAGTCATACTCTCCACTAACCATTGGACGTCGAACGAGATTTATGGAGAAACGATTCACTATGTTTTGTGCGTCGTCTCTGACTCCTACAAAACATGTTCACTGCCACCCCGAACGAAAATCGTTGGACGATTTCCGTAGTTCGGCGTTCACAATGATTGTCGCGTCACCTGATCGGTTCCTAACAATCATGTTCACTGCTCTCCTGGGGACAGCAAGATTGAACATGTTAATAAACGCGGGGTACCGATAGCAGAGAGCGGTCAACGGCGCGATAACGGTAACGGTGCGAGGCCATCTTTCTAACATAGTGTGCAGCCTTCCGCACCATTTGAGGCATACTCTCCAGCACCTGTTTATCTTCGAACGAAATTCATAAAAATCATTTACTATGTTTTGCCCGTTGGCATTCAGACTCCTTAGAAACATGTCCAGTGCCACCCTGTATGCCTCCAGAAAGGCTCTGTTTTCCTTACGGGAAGATAGACGAAGAGGGCATCCGCATGAGAATCTGAGGGGCATGCCACAATCCGAAAGGATTTATCATTTAAAATAATGAAGTTTTTTCAACCATTGCTCATGGCTCATTGCTCAAAGCTCTATGCTAAAATCAAGATCTATGGCATCATAGGACATAAGGAGGAATTCTTATGAACGAAATGAATGAACTTTTTTATAAAGACAGTTACATGAAAGAATTTGATGCCATTGTCCTTTCCTGCGAAAAGGGGAAGAAGGGATATGAAATCATTCTGGACGATACAGCCTTCTATCCGGAAGGCGGCGGTCAGCCGGGAGATCACGGGAGCCTTGGAAATGTGAAGGTACTGGACGTTCACCGGAAAGAGGGAAGAATCATCCACTATACTGACGGCCCTCTTGAAGTAGGGCAGAAAGTTCACGGTATCATCGACTGGGAGCGGCGCTTTGATCTCATGCAGAACCATTCAGGGGAACATATCTATTCCGGCCTTGTCCATAAGAACTTCGGCTATGACAATGTAGGATTTCACATGGATGATGTGGTCACCGTAGACTTCAATGGAGTCATGACCTGGGAAGAGGCCCTCGATATGGAGCGGAAGGCCAATCAGCTGATTTCTGAAAACAGAGAAACAAAAATCCTCCTTCCATCTCCGGAAGAATTGAAAGAGATTCCTTACAGAAGCAAAATCGAACTGAACGATACAGTGCGGATTGTAGAATTTCCGGAAGGAGACATCTGCGCCTGCTGCGGCACCCATGTAAGACGGGCAGGAGAAATCGGTCTTCTCAAAGTCCTTTCCATTGCAAGCCACAAAGGCGGTGTCCGTATCAAACTGGTATGCGGAAGAAGGGCTATGGAACTTTTCGACCTCATCTATGACCTCAACCATGACATCGCCGTCTGCTTCTCCGTAAAACCTCACGAAACAGTGAAAGCTGTGGAACGGATGGAGGCGGATATGGAAGAAATGAGAATGAAAATGCAGGAAATGAATCACCGCTACTTCGCATCCTGCAAATCCTCTCTTCCGGAAGGCAGAAAAGTGTATCTTCTCTACGAAGAAAATATGAGTCCCATGGAAATACGCAGATTTGCGGAATATCTGGCCAGAGAAGAAGGGAGAATCTACTTCGTCCTTTCAAAGAAAGATGAAAACTCTCTGAACTACGCCATCAGCAGTCTGGATATGGATCTTAAACCTCTTCTGAAAGAATGGAATACAAGACTTCACGGACGGGGCGGCGGAAAGGATATCATGCAGGGCTCCTTTGCCGCTTCTCTGGAAGAAGTGAAGAAAATGACAGAAGAAATCAATGAAAAGTTATGAACTATGAGTAAAGAAAAGAGCTTCGCCGGAATGTATCTGGCGAAGCCCTTTCTTTTATGGGAGCTCTTCAATAAAAGGATTGAAGCGATTTCCGCCTCTCGCTCTCCGCATGTGCTGCCTCTGCGCAAGCTTTATATGTATCGGCGCATCCGATACCAATGAAGGCTGACGGCCGAAATCCGAAGTCTGATTGTCTGAAGTCCGAAGTCTGACGTCTGGAGTCTGACGTCTGGAGTCTGAAGTCCGAAGTCTGATGTCTGATTGTCTTCTGAAATTCTCTTCACTTTTCTCTGTCTTAGTCATAAAGGAATCCAGAGTATTACCTTTCCTCACAGCCCCTTGGATTGGAGCTTTTTCACCAGACCTTTCATAGAGAAGAAATCTCCTGCCACCCATACACCGATTAGGATGAGGCAGGCGCCGGAGATGGCAGCGTATCCCATTTCCTCGCCAAGGAAGGCGATGGCGAAAAAAGCAGAGAAGACCGGTTCCAGAGAGAAGATGAATCCTGCTTCTTCCGGTGTCGTATATTCCTGGGCCATGGCCTGTACGGTGAACGCATAGGCAGAAGAGAAGATGGCAAGTCCAAGAATGGCGGTCCATTCCGGAAGGGTCTCGGGCAGCCTCGGCGTTTCATAGAGCATACTGATGATACCTGCAAAAAGTCCTGCGAATCCCATCTGCCATATGCCGAGGAGAAGGCTGTCGATTTTTGATACGAAAGTATTTGTGAAAAGTATATCCAGCGCATAGAGAAGGGCGGCAAGGAGGGAGAAGACGAAGCCCCTGTTCACCTCCATGGTGGTGACGCCGTTCAAAAGGATGAGGCCGAGAGTGACCAGTACGCATCCTGCGATGATGGCGGCCGATGGCATCCTTCGTATCCAGAGGGCATGGAGAAGGGGCACCATGATGACAGAAGTGGAAATCAGGAATCCGGCGGCGGAAGCAGAGGTTCCGATGACGCCGTAAATGACACCGATGAAGACGCCGGCAATGAGAAATCCGGTGATGGCACTGTATTTTATGATTTCAAAAGTGGTCTTCTTCATACGGACAAAGAAGAGAGGGATGAGGATGAGGAAGGCAAAGAGACAGCGGAGCGACGCAATGCACACCGGCGGCAGGGTCTCGGCGCCGATTTTCATAAATCCGTAGGAACTTCCCCACACAAAGGCAGCGGTAAATAAGAGGAAATCTGCTTTTTTCCGGCTCATGATAAATCCTTTCTAAAAAATATCTCATTGAAATCTCATAGAAGGCAATGTTATAATCCTCATAGAGATTATTGAATATGGTAAGGAGGAATACCTATGTCTTTTAAAGAAATCCCGGTCGAAGAATGCGGACTGAATCCGTTCACCAGTTTGAGCAAATATTGCATTGTCACTGCAGGGAATAAAGAAAAATGCAATCCCATGCTGGTGACCTGGGGCGGCTTCGGTGTCATGTGGAGAAAGCCGGTTGCTTCGGTATACGTTCGTCAGAGCCGCTACACAAAAACCATTCTGGACAGCCAGGACTATTTCACCCTTTCCTTCCCGCCGGTGGAATATAAACCGAAGGAATCCTATCTCGGTTCCCACTCTGGAAGAGACGGTGACAAATTTGAAGGAAGCGGGCTTCATCCCTACGATGTGGATGGTATCGCAGTAGGACTTGAAGAAGCAGATCTCATCCTGGTGTGCAAAAAGATTTATACAGCAGAGATGAAACCGGAATTCTATACCGATGGAGAAACCTATGAAAGATGGAACTCCGGCCGGCAGGCAAATAATAATCACAGCATCTACATGGGTGAGATTGTAAAAGTGTTGAAGAAAGAATAAAAAAAAGGGGGGAGCCCCCTTTTTTTAGAGTCTCGATTTGAGTTACGAGAGTTGAGAGAAGGTTGTAAAGACTTTATATTTTGTAATTATAAAATCAATGCAGGTAACGGTGCGAGGCCATCATTCTAACATAGTGCGGATTTCCTCACCACCTGAGGCATACTTTCCACTAACCTTTTGTACTCGAACGTGATTTATGGAGTCGTGTCACTGGATTCTCAGTCGCCATTGGCTCCCTGCGAATCCAGTTTCTTTGCCACCCCGGCCGAAAACGAGGCTTTCTGGGGAGCCCTGGTAAGTGTCAGCTCCGCTGAAATTACAAAATTTAAAAATCATAATGATTTTTTCCACCTCTCAAATCTCAACTCTCTTATTTGTAAGGGGCGGCCTTCTTTCAAGGATTTGTGAGTTCATATGCGGTTATCCTTACCACCTTCATTCATAGCTCGTCCTTATTTTTTCAGCACCATATCACTGGCTTTCAATGTGCCTTTCTTCCTTCTTTCTGCAAATTCAGCAGTAGCAGTGAAGAGTACGTCGCTGGAGCTGTTCAGTGCTGTTTCGCAGGAATCTTCCAGTACGGAAATGATGAATCCTACGCCTACCACCTGCATGGCGAGGTCATTTCCAATGCCGAAGGAAGCACAGGCTACTGGAATGAGGAGGAGAGAACCGCCGGCCACTCCAGATGATCCGCAGGCACCGATGGTAGCCACAAGGGAGAGGAGAAAGGCGGTAGGAAGGTCTACAGAAATTCCCATGGTGTGAGCGGCGGCCAGCGAGAGGACAGAAATGGTGACCGATGCACCGGCTGTATTCACCGCAGCGCCCAAGGGAATGGAAATGGAGTACATGTCAGGATCAAGGCCCAGTCTTTTACAGAGGGAAAGATTCACCGGGATATTGGCGGCGCTGCTTCTGGTGAAGAATGCATAGACTCCGCTTTCCCTGATGGTGGTCATGACGAGAGGATAGGGATTCCTCCGGACATGGAGATACACAAGAAGGGGATTGATGACAAAGGCGACGGTGGCATATCCGCCAATCAGCACCGCCAGAAGATGGAGATAACCGAGGAGTGCAGAAATACCGTCACTTCCGACTGACCCGGCTACAAGACCCATGATGCCAAGAGGGGCGAAACGGATGACCCAGGCGACCACTGTGGCAATGGCAAGGGATGCATCATTCAGAAGTTTCTTCATATCCTCTGATGCATTCCGGAGGGCAAGACCGAAGATGACCGCCCACACCAGGATACTGATGTAGTTGGCTGCAAGGATGGCATGAAGGGGATTGTCGATAGTATTCATGACCAGATTGAAAATGACCTCTCCGATACCGCTGGGAGCAGCAGTCACCGATTCACCGCCAGTCTGAAGGGAAAGGCTGGTAGGAAAGAGAAAGGAAAAGGATACTCCTATGATAGACGCAAAGAATGTACTGGTCATGTAAAGGATGATGATAGGCTTCATGCTTCCGCCCTGAGCACTCCTTTTCTGTGAGATTGCATGGATGACCAGAAAGAAGACAAGCACCGGCGCTACGCTCTTCAGCGCTTTCACAAAGAGATCGCCGAAGATTTTCAGGAAAGGGACGGAAGAAGGCACGAAGGTAGCCATGAGGATACCGAAAATCAGTCCGAAGGCAATCTGATGGATCAGTTTGATTTTAGGAATGAGAGAAAGAAATTTAAAAACCAAAAGTACCTCCTGTGGAGAAATGGAGGTGAGCTCTTTACAGAGAATCTCACCTTACAGATTATATAGATTACAATATATTAACATGCTAAAGATTTCGAAATAAAATTATACACTTATGAAAAAAAGAACGCAAGAACATGGATTAGAATGGCGCCGCTGAGAGGAAATTCATGCAGCCAAGTCCTAAGGAACGCTATCTGTTCAAGTCTTTTTCTATATAGGGGTACCATGACTTCATCGATACATCGGAATATGTTAACATAAAGGTATAATAAAATCCTCTTTTAGAATAAAGGAGGGGCAAGTTCATAGGGGAAGTTTCCTGGTTGTGAAATCATAAAGGAGTCTGAAAATGAAAAAGAGCAAGAAAATCATGGCCATTCTGGCAGCTGCTGCCATTTTATCCGGGGGGGTAGCCTCTTTCCCTGTACAGAAGTAAGAGCCGCAGTGGACACGATAAAGGTGTTACAGCAGGTATTGCAGGATGGTAATACCAATAAATTAAGTACGGAAGAAAAGGCATGGTATGATGGATTCTTTAGTGGGAAGACATTGACTGATACGGATAAAACATGGATAGATACCATGTCAAGTAAAATTAAAACTCAGGACAATTGGATTGTTGCAGGAAACGGCAATATCCCCTATTATACCGGTGGTACGGAAATTGTGTACGGCAGTGGTAACTCTTATTATATACAAGGGGTTGCTTTGGGCCATCAGAACCACAGCCTTGGTCAAAATTCTACTACTGTAGGACGAGGAAATGCTGTGTTTGGTATAGAAGGTGTGGCTATTGGCTATGATAGTATTGCCGGACCATATGAAGCAGCTGGCGCACAGCGTATCTCTAGTGCGGTAGCCATAGGTGATAAAGCTTATGCAAGCGGATTAGGTCTTGCGTTTGGTAGCTATTCCGTAGCTATGGGAACCAGAGGGATTGCATTGGGATATGGTGCGGAGGCAGGAAAACCGGAAGTCGCTCATATGTGGGATGAAAATGCTTATGACAGTGATCCTATCTATAAAGATTTAATAGAGAATAATCCCGATATATTTGGAAAGTATGAGGATCTGAAGGGAAAAGATAATATAGAAACAAATGCAAATGCGCGAGCAAAGGTAGAACCTATGGTATTTGACCATTACAAAGAATATTTTTCCAGCATCGGTATTAACAGTATGGAAGAGCTGAAGAAAAAATCGGATGGAGACCGTTTATTGAAAATACTTGCGTACCAGATGGCCTATACCAAAGATAATGTGAATTTTCCTATAGCCATAGGGCCGGCTTCTGGCGCTTATGGTAATGGGACTCTTGCATTAGGACATGGGGCAAAGGTTTGGGGAGACTATGGCTTAGCTCTGGGAGAACAGGCACAGGTAGCTAAAGATGTAAATAATGGTGTAGCACTGGGCGCCTATTCTAAGGTGGATACAGCAGATTTTGCCAATGGAAAGAAAGCACCATTTAGCGAAATTACACTCAGCGGTAAAGGCACAAATGTGAATGGTATCAATGAATATCTTCTGGGACCAGTTTCTATCGGTATGAAGGTGACAGGAAATACGACCTCTACCTATCTCCGCCAGTTAAAATATCTGGCTGATGGTACAGACGACACAGATGCCGTTAATCTCAGGCAATTGAAAGAAGCCCTTAAAAATGGTGGAAATTCTGGTGGCGGTGATCATGGAGGAAGCGGAAATACAGGATCTTCCATCGTCTATGAAGCAGGAGACAATATCACCATCACTGATGGAAAGAATGATCATACGAAAGTGATCTCTGCCACCGGCATTACAGAAATGAAAGAGAAAGTGAATACCCTGAATGAACGGGTAGACGGCATGACAGGACGGATTTCCCGACTGGATGATCGGGTAGATAAAGTAGGAGCCGGTGCCGCAGCTCTTGCCGCTCTTCATCCTTTGGACTATGATCCTGATGACAAACTGGATGTGGCAGCCGGCTACGGTCACTACGCAGGAGCTTCTGCGGTGGCTCTCGGTGCCTACTATCGTCCGAACGAAGATGTGATGTTCAGCATTGGCGGCTCGTTCGGAAACGGAGAAGAAATGATGAATGCAGGAGTGAGCGTGAAAGTAGGCTCCGGCAAGAGTGGTACTACCACTTCCAAAGCAGCGATGGCAAAGAGAATCGGAGAACTCCAGCAGGTCACCATCTCTCAGCAGGAACAGCTGAAAGAGCAGAAAGATTACATGGCAAGACAGGATGAAAGGATGGCCCGTCAGGAAGAAGAAATCCAGAAATTAAAAGAAATTATAGGAAAGATGACTAAATAAAAAGCGATGAGTAAAGATTTCCGGCAAAGCCAAGGGATATAAAAGAAACAGCTTTGAACTAAAGTTCAGAGCTGTTTTTATCTCGGCGAAACTGATATCCATGCTCATGACTTTGAGTTCATCTCTCATAGTTGTCTTTTAATGATACCTCACATTAACTCTATCCACGCCCCGCGTATTATAAATTATTCAATCTCGCTGTTACCTTTGAAGTGAGGATTTCCAAATCATTAGCACCGATAGTGATATATAGTTATCGATAGAATTATATTTTTTTTCTTCTCGCCGTGGTATACTGATAACGCAAACAGTATTTTATAATAGTTAAAATAAAGAGGTCATTATGCATAACGAACAGAAAGTAACATCTCACATTTACTGGATTGGAGGAAATGATTTTATTACTCCTCGTTTTGAAAATTTCATTCCTCTCGCCAATGGGATTTCCTATAACAGCTATTTCATCGATGATGAAAAGACAGCAGTGGTAGATGCGGCAGATTCCATGATCCGGGATCTTTTTCTGGATAACGTGAAGCATCTGCTTAACGGAAGGGATCTGGACTATATCGTGGTCAATCATATGGAGCCGGATCACAGCGGCTCTCTATTTGCGCTGGCAGAAGCTTATCCGATGGCAAAGATCGTGGCTTCTCCTCAGGCACAGAAGATGATCGGCCATTATTTCCATGAAACATTCCCCAATGAATTCATCGTTTCCAATGAAAAACTGGAAATTTCTCTTGGGACCCATCATCTGTCTTTCCGCATGGCTCCGATGGTTCACTGGCCTGAAGTGACTTTTACTTATGAATCTACGGAAAAGGTGCTTTTCACAGCAGATGCTTTTGGTGCTTTTGGCGTGCTGAATGGATCCATCTTTGCGGATGATGTGGATTATAAGGAAGAATATCTTGATGGCTGCCGCAAGTATTATGCAAATATCGTGTCCCGCTACGGTATGCAGGTCAATATGGCGCTCAGAAAAGTAGCACAGCTGGATGTGAAGTATATCTGCTCCCTCCATGGTCCCGTATACCGCAGAAAAGAAGATATCGACATGATGATTTCTTACTATAAGAAATGGGCTTCATGGACTCCGGAAATGGAATCCGTGGCTATCTTCTTTGCTTCTGCTTATGGCAATACGACTATGGCAGCCCAGATTCTGGCAGGGAAACTGGCAGAAAGAGGCGTGAAGAATCTGAAGCTCGTAGATCTCTGCAGCCGTTCTTCTGTGACGGAAGCATTCCCGGAAGTGCTGAAGAGAAGCCATATGGTTCTGGCAGCAGTGACCATGAATATGGGACTGAATCCTGTGATGAATGCATTCCTTGATCTCTGCCATGAAATGGATGTACAGAAGAGAACAGTGGCTATTGTAGGCAACAGCAGCTGGGCACCGAACGTAAGCAGTGGTATCATGCTGGAAAGAGTCAGCAAGTGGAAGGATACTACCGTCCTTGGTGAACCGGTCCATATCTTCTCCGCTCCTTCTGATGACGGCCGTCTTGATAAACTGGCAGATCTCATCGCAGAGTCTCTTCATTGCGCAAAGAAGGCAGAATAATGAAAACATGGATGTCCTCTGCGGCAGCCCTTCTTCTGTCTGCTGTGGTACTCCTTTCAGGCTGCGGCAAGACCCCTTCTGTCCATGTGATGAAAGCAGAGGTCTCCAATGAACCTTTCACCTGGGAAACAAAGGCAAAGCCCGAGGCCCTTCATGTGGCACCGGTAGTCCCTCAGGTTTCAGGAAAGCTGATTTCCAATCCTCCCGATGTAGGGACGGTGGTCAATGCTGGAGATGTGCTCTTCACCATTGATTCATCTCCCTATGAATCCCAGGCATCTTCTCTCCGGAATCAGATCGCTCAGGTAGCATCAAGAGTGCAGCCTTCCTATTCCTACAGCGGAGGAACCGATGACAGCCTGGAAGCTTCCCTTCTGAAACAGGGAATCATCACAAGGGCGGAATATGAAAGGATCAAAGGGCGGAAAGGGGGAAGTGTGCCGGCACTTTCTTCCGGTACTGGAGAAGTACCGCCCCAGCTTGCCGCTTCTCTGGCTACCCTTGAGAAGACTATTGCTGAATGTACAGTGCGGGCTCCTATTTCCGGTGTGGTTTCCCAGATTTTCCTGGGAGATACCCATGTGGCTATGGCAGGGAAGCCGGCGCTGGTCATCCGGCAGGATTCACCGGTCATTTCTTCTATTGAAATCCCTTCCCGGATGAATGATGTGCTGGAAAAGGCAAAGGATGAGAAGACCCTCACTGTCACCATGAGTGATGGAAGCAATGTGTGGTATGGGGAACTGAAACCTCAGCCTGAAGAAGATGGTTCAAAATTGACGGATTATCAGGTGCAGGTGGATAATCCGGACGATGAAATCACCATCGGCAATGAATATGATATCCGCATCGAAAGCGGGCAGACCGTATCAGGCTTCATGATTCCAAAATCAGCTGTTCTGGGAGAGAACCGGGTGGCTGTGGTGAATGATAATAATCTGGTAGATATCAAAACCGTTTCTGTGGCCAGTGAAACCGGCGGTTATATGCTGGTCATCGACGGCCTTTCGGAAGGAGATCGGGTGATTACGGATCCGCCGGAAGGCCTCGATATGGGCATGCAGGTCAATGTACGATGAAATGGAAGAGAGAAGATTATCTCAAGAGCGGCGTTGAGACTGCAAAAGCTCTTATCGGCGCTGTTCTTGTCCATCAGTCGGAAGAAGGAATCACCGCTGGTCGGATTGTAGAATGTGAAGCTTACGGCGAACCTTATGAAGGTCATATAGATGACGGTGCCCATGTGTCCAAAGGTATGACGCCTAGAACGAAAGTGATTTTTGGCGAGGGCGGCCATGTGTATGTCTACCTCATTTATGGCATGTACACCTGTCTCAATATTGTCTGTGGCCATGAAGGAGAACCATGCTCTGTCCTCATCCGTGCACTGGAACCGATAAAAGGACTGGACCTTATGAAAAAGAGAAGGAAAAAGGAGAAGGAAAAGCTCCTTGCTTCTGGTCCAGGCAGGCTGACTCAAGCTATGGGTATTGATAAAAGTTTCTACGGCATGGATCTTACGGGTGATACTCTTTATATAGTAAAAGATGATAAAAAATATCCTTTCGAAGTAACCAAGAGGATCAATATCTCTTATGCCATCTGGGGAAAAGATTTCCCTTACCGCTTTATTTTGAAGGGAAGTCCATACATTTCAAAATAGCTTTCTGTCTTCCTGGCGGAAGGCTTTTTGATTGCATTTTTTAACTTTTTATAAGGAAGGATAAAACTTTCATAAAGGTCGTATTACTGGTAGAATGAAAGTGTATAATAAAGAAAATAAAAGCTGAAATTATCATCAGGAGGCTCTTATGGGCAATGAGTGGATTCATACAAAGAGAGCAAAAATTATTATCTGGAGTACTGTCATTGTTCTTCTTTTGATGGGGGTTTATTTTTATACCCACAGGAATCAGGGAGGCGTGAAGAGAGGAACATCCCGTCCGGCAGTCACCGTACAAACTATGGAGCGGAAGGATATGATGAAGCGGATCATTCTTTCTGGGGAAACGGTGCCAAAGGCGTCAGTAGATATTTCACCCAAATACAGCGGTCGCATCGAGCAGGTTAATGTGGATCTGGGAGATAAGGTGGAAGCAGGAGATACTCTTCTTCTGCAGGATACGAAGGATGTTTCTCTTTCCATTGCAGCCAATGATGCAGGGAGCCGTCAGGCTTATGCGGATGCAGTAGAAAGCCGGTCTTCCTATAATGCAGGAACTATGAAGGCTCAGAGTGATTATGAAAATGCGCTTACTACCTATGAACGGTATGAGACTCTCTATGATGAAGGCGCTGTTTCCCGACAGGACAGGGATGACAGGTATAGGGCCATGATGGAAGCGAAATCCGCTCTGGAAAGTTTGACCAATCAGGATATGGGCGGAATTCCGGCAGTCATTGCCAGCCGTGAAGCAGCAGCGGAAAAGGCGCAGTATACCCTGGATGCCCTGAAGGCCCAGCGGGATGATATGACAGTAAGAGCGCCGGTTTCCGGGATTATCGGATACAGGAATGCAGAAGAAGGGGAATGGGTATCTGCCGGGCAGAAAGTACTCTCTGTGGTGGATAACTCTTCTCTCTACCTGGATGCTGCAGTGGCTGAACAGGATGTAGGCATTTTAAAAGAAGGGATGACTACAGATGTGGCCATCACTTCTCTTGGGGTGACAGTGCCTGGAAAAATCATTTACATCAGCCCTGCTCTCGATGATACCACCCATTCCTACAAGGTCCGTCTCCTTCTGGATACCAGGGACAGCCAGATCCTTGGCGGTATGTTTGGTAGAAGTGAAGTGGAAGCAGTAGAACGGAAGAATACCTTCTTTATCCCGAAAGAAGGGGTTATGGAAAATAATGGAAAGAAATGGGCTTTCCTCATTGATGATCAGAATAAAGTAAAAAGAGTAGAAGTCACTACCGGTCTTTATAACGATGATTCTATAGAAATCCTGAAAGGCATCAGCGCAGGCGACCGGGTGGCAGTAACCAACATTTCCAAATTGAAAGATGGTATGACTGTGGATATTGATGGAGGCAATGTATGAATCGGTTTAATATGACCCGATATTCTGTCACCCATCCCATCGGTATCGTGATGATCGTCCTTTTCTTCGTTACCCTGGGGCTATACAGCTTTTACCGGATCGGGGTGGAGCTCTATCCGAAAATCAATACGCCCTACATTATGGTGAGCATCAATTATGACGGGGCAGACGCAGAATCGGTGGAACAGCAGATCACCAAACCGGTGGAAGATGCACTGTCTTCCGTTTCCAATGTGAAGCATATCAATTCCAGGTCAAGAATGGGCAGGTCTCTTGTTATTCTGGAAATGAATTTCGATGCCGATGTGGATGCGGCGGCGGTAGATGCTTCCCAGAAAGTCAATGCGATCCGGAAGAAACTTCCTGACGATGCGGATGATCCGGTGGTAGAAAAGCGAGATATGGATGCGGCACCCATTATCGATCTGGCAGTCATGTCCGCGCATCCTCTGGATGAAATGTATTCTTTGGCAGAAAACAGTTTCGTCAATGATTTCACAAAAGCAGATGGCGTGTCTGATGTGGAACTTTCCGGCGGTCGGGATAAGGAAATCGCAGTGAAGGTAGACCGGGATAAACTGGCTTACTACGGCATTTCCATGAATGAAATCATTGCAGATCTGAAGAAGGAAAATAAACTGGCACCTTCCGGTTCTTCCTACACAGACAGAAGACAGACCCAGATTCGGTTGAATGCCCAGTACGGATCTGTCGAAGATATCAAAAAAATCCATCTTAACACAGCAAATGGATCTTCTATCCCTATCACTGCTGTCGGTGATGTGGTAAGGGAAGATAAGAAGGTATCCCGGTATGCCCGGATTAACGGACAGGACGCTATCGGTATTTCTATTTATAAAAACAGTAATGCGAACCTTGTTTCTACAGCAGACAATGTAAGAGTCGTACTGGAAAATCTAAAGAAACAGTATCCGGACTATAATTTCGTGGTGGTCAATGATTCTTCTGATTACGTCCGCACTGCCCTTCACAATACGCTGGGTACCCTGATGGAAGGGCTCTGCACCACCGGTCTTGTGCTTCTTCTCTTCCTTAGAGGATGGCGCTCGGCGGCAGCTGTCATGATTGCCATTCCTACCTCTCTTATTGCTTCTTTCTTTGCTATGTATATAGCAGGATTTACATTTAACATGATGTCCCTTATGGGGATGACTCTCTGTATCGGGATACTGGTGGATGACTCCATCGTTGTACTGGAAAATATTCACCGTCATCTGGCAAGAGGAGAAAATCCGCTGGATGCTTCTGTCAACGGACGTATGGAAATCGGCATGGCGGCCATTGCCATCACTCTCTGCGACGTGGTGGTCTATCTTCCTATAGCTTTCATGACCAGTATGACTGGTCAGTTCTTCCGTCAGTTTGGGTTGACTATCGTCTTTGCATCCCTCTTTTCCCTTTTTATTTCCTTCACACTGACACCGATGCTGGCTTCCCGGTTCTTCAAGAAGGGACTTACCATCCCGGATACGAAATTGTGGAGAGCCATTGACCGCATTGAAAATAGGATGCAGGAAATGTATGAAGAAGCACTTCACTGGAGCTTTAAAAACAAGAAAAAACTTTTCAGTGGCGTTACCCTTTCTTTCATACTCTTTACCGCCATGGTTCCGCTGGGAATCATCGGCAGGGAATATATGCCAAGAACCGACGAAAGCGGATTCAATGTGCAGATCCGTCTCCCTACCGACGCCAGCATTGAACGGACAGACAGGGTGACCAGCCAGCTGGAAGATTATCTGTCAAAGGTGCCGGAAGTGAAGAACTACATGGCCATGATCGGCGGAGGAAGCGGCGTCAATTCCGGCCGTATCCGGGTATCTCTGGAAGACCGGCAGGACAGAAGTCGCTCCATCTGGGAAATCACCGATGAAATGAGAAACTGGATCAATACCCATATCAAAGACGGGGATGTGCGCATCAAGGAAGATCAGGCTTCTGTTTCCGGTACTTCCGGAGGCGGTCTTGGACAGGGAGGCGGTGCTTTCCGTCTGGAACTCCGGGGAAACAATATGGATGACCTCATTAAAGCGTCTGAGCAGGTGCAGGATATGCTGAAAGCAGGGGATTATGGTATCACCGATATCAGCTCCACCTATCAGGAAGGTCTGCCTGAACTTTCTATCATTCCAGACCGTACAAAGCTGAAATATTATGGCGTCAGTGTAGGGGACCTGTACAACACCCTTTCTTCTGCCATCAGCGGTGCCGGTGGCGGCGTCCTTCCAAATGATGTGAAAAATAACGGGAATGATACAGATATCAACGTATATTTCAATGGCGGTGAATCCTATAAAAAATCGGATCTGGCAGCCATTCCTATTGAAACAGGGAAGGGCATCATCCATATTTCCGATGTAGCCACCATTAAAGATGATGTAGGACCGATTACCATTGCCCGTACGGACAAGCAGCGCTCTATCATCATCGGCGGCAACCCGGGAAGCCGTCCATTGAGCCAGGTCATCATTGAAGTCACCAGTGATCTGAACAATGCAGGCCTTCCTTCTTCTGTAAGCTTCCGGTTCTCCGGCATGGCAGACTCCATGAATGAAAGCTTCACTGAACTCCTTGGCGCCCTTCTTATGGGCATGATTCTGGTTTACATGATCCTTGCGGTGCTCTATGAATCTCTGAAGACCTCTTTCATCCGCATGTTCTCCCTGCCTTTCGGTCTCATCGGTTCTCTCTTCTTCCTCTTCCTCATGAATGATTCCATCAATATCTATTCCATGATCGGTATCATCGTCATGGACGGGGTAGTAGCAAAGAACGGCACCCTTCTTCTGGATTACACCCTGACCCTCATGCACCAGAAAAGCATGAGCGCGAAAGACGCAGTGATTGAAGCAGGGCGGGTAAGGCTCCGTCCAATCCTCATGACCACCTTCACCATGATCGTAGGCATGATTCCTACAGCCCTTGCCATTACGGCAGGCTCTGAAACGAGAAGTTCCATGGCCTGGGTCATCATCGGTGGCCTGATTTCCTCCACTCTCTTCACTCTTCTCGTTCTCCCCATGATTTTCCTCTTCTTTGAAGAACATCCGCTCATCCGGTTCTTCCGGCAGAAATTGAGAAAGATTTAGGGAAAAAGCTGCTATATAGAAATATTTCTATCTCTATGATACAATATATAACAGTAAAAAAATCCAAAAGAAATCAGGTGAACTATGCACATTTTTATGACAAATGACGACGGTTTTGAATCTCCCGGCCTCATTGCCATGGCAAAAAAATTAAGCACCCTTGGAAGAGTGACGGTGATTGCGCCAAACAGAGGACGGAGTTCCTGCTCTTCCTCTCTTTCCCTCCAGACCTATCTGCGCCTGTGGCATAAGGAAAGTTATGGAGAAAATATTGACGTACTTTCCTGCAACGGCACTACTGCAGACTGCTGCAAACTGGCGCTGGAACACTGGCTGAAGGATGATATGCCGGATCTCATCGTTTCCGGTATCAATAATGGATTCAACAGCGGCACCGACTGCCTTTACAGCGGTACGGTAGCAGGCGCCATGGAAGGTTCCCTTCTGGGGATTCCATCCATTGCTCTTTCTGCAGAAACCATCAAAGATAAGGATTTCCTTGAACATGCGGCTTCCTTTGCTTTTGATGTGGTAGAAAAATATTTCATCCATGAAAATTACAAAGGCACCCTCTGCCTCAATATTCCAAAGGACAAGGAAGAACTTTCCTGGGACAATCTGAAAGTAGCAAGGCTTGGCATCCAGCGCTACGACAACGCTATCCGGGAAATGAAAGACCCCTCCGGCCGCCTGGGATTCTGGCTCTCCGGCAAAATGCTTCCTGATGCAGAACCGGATACCGACGTATTCTGGCTCCATAAGGGATATCCCACTCTGTCTGCTCTCAGCTGGGACATGACTGACAGAAAAGGACTGGATACCATTAAGGAAATTGCAGAAAGAATGAGATAGAGCGAAGGATGCCGGCCCTGCCGACGAATTAAAAAAAAACTGAGGCATTTCGCCTCAGTTTTTTATTTGGTCACACTAGTGGAGTTATCCGCTTTTCGCCCTCCGCTATCCGTTGTCCGAATGGAGTCATATTTTCAGCGAAGCCGCTTTCCTCCTGGGGCTCTTTGTACGGGGGTCCTAACTCTTCTGCCCTTATGGGCAGCAAGTTGGCAGTGACGCTCGTGAGACATATCCAATATGGATGTTAATTTTCTCTTGACATAGACCCCAGGGGGGAGTAGTATAGGGACGTAAGAAATATAAGATTTTCGATGTGAGGTAATTATGGCACAGGAAATGAATGAAGAATGCAGACATACTATGAGGACGGAAGAAGAAAGAAAGGTCCTCATGACCCGTTTAAGAACGGTGGAAGGACAGATACGGGGCATCCAGAAGATGGTAGAAAATGATGCGTACTGTCCGGATATTGTAATGCAGGTATCTGCTGTGACTAATGCACTGAACAGTTTCAACAAACTGCTCCTTGCTTCCCATATCCGGGGATGTGTGACAGAAGATATCCGGGAAGGCAGGGCAGACAAGGTAGATGAACTCTGTTCCATGCTTCAGAAAGTGATGAAATAAACTGCTCTTTCCTGTCACGAAAGGGCAGAATATAAAGTGTAAAGGAAGTTGGTGAATATGAATAAGAATACCTGCCAGTATATAGTTACCGGCATGACCTGCGCAGCCTGCCAGGCCCATGTGGAAAAAGCGGTTTCCAAAGTGCCGGGCGTAAAGAATGTAACCGTTTCCCTCCTGACCAATTCTATGGCGGTCGAGGGCGATGCTTCTGCCAGTGATGTAGTGGAAGCAGTAGAAAAGGCAGGATACGGCGCAAGCCCTATGGATGGAAGAGGTAAGGAGATGTCCTCTCTGGATGGCAGAGAAGAAGCGCTGAAAGACCGGGAGACTCCAGTCCTCAAAAGAAGACTCATCTGGTCCCTCATCTTCCTCATTCTTCTCATGTACATCACCATGGGACATGCCATGCTCCACCTGCCTCTTCCTTCATTCCTGGAAGGGAATTATCTGGGGATTGCGCTCACTGAGCTCATCCTCTCGTTCATTGTCATGGCAGTGAACCGGGCATTCTTTACTTCCGGTTTCCGTTCCCTCTTTCAGGGAGCGCCGAATATGGATGCTCTGGTGGCTATGGGATCTTCTGTTTCCTTTGGATGGTCCCTCTATGTGTTCTATAAAATGACCATGGTCATCACTGAGGGCCTTCCGAATATGGAACTCATGCCCCTTGTCCATGACCAGCTCTATTTCGAATCAGCAGCCATGATTCCTGCTCTTATTACAGTAGGAAAACTGCTGGAATCCATTTCTAAAGGAAGAACTACTGATGCGCTGAAGGATCTTATGAAGATGGCGCCAAAGACTGCAGTGGTAGAAAGAGATGGAAAACCGGTTATCCTTCCTGTGGAAGAAGTTCAGGAAGGAGATATCTTCCTTGTGAAACCGGGCGAATCCATTCCTGTAGATGGTATCATCCTGGAAGGGGAAAGTGCAGTGGATGAATCCGCTCTTACCGGTGAATCGGTGCCGGTGGACAAGAAGAAGGGCGATCAAGTCAGTGCCGCTTCCCTCAATACCAATGGATTCCTCCGGGCCAGAGCACTCCGGGTAGGAGAGAATACCACCTTTGCCCAGATTATCCAGCTGGTCAGTGATGCAGCAGCTACGAAAGCGCCGATTGCCCGCATTGCCGACAAGGTCTCTGCAGTTTTCGTTCCAGCAGTCATGGGGATTGCTCTTCTTGTATTCTTCGTATGGCTCTATCTGGGAGCACCGGTGGCCACTGCGCTGGAATACGCCATCTGCGTACTGGTTATTTCCTGCCCCTGCGCCCTTGGGCTGGCTACTCCTGTGGCCATTATGGCAGGAAATGGCAAGGGTGCTAAGAACGGCATTCTCTTCAAGACCAGTGAATCCCTGGAAAATGCAGGGAAAATCAATATTGCAGTGATGGATAAGACAGGCACCATTACAGAAGGGAAACCGGAAGTAACTGATGTCATCCCTGCTCCTGCTGTTTCTGAAGAAGAACTGCTGAAGACTGCCTATGCGCTGGAAATCCGTTCTGAACATCCATTGGCAAGAGCGGTCGTACGGTATGGAGAGAAGAAGGGGATTTCCGAACTCTCTATTGCCGGTTTCCAGAATCTTTCCGGTAAGGGACTTATGGGCTCCATAGAAGGGAAAATGGTTCATGGCGGTTCCATGGAATATATTTCCTCCCTTGTACCTCTGAAAGACCTGAAGGAAAGAGCAGAGAATCTGGCAGAAGAAGGAAAGACACCTCTCTTCTTTGAAAGAAATGGAAAGCTTCTGGGCATGATTGCAGTTTCTGACGTCATTAAGGAAGATTCTGCAGAAGCAGTAAAAGAACTGCACAACATGGGTATCCAGGTAGTCATGCTCACCGGTGATAATGAAAGGACTGCCAGAGCCATTGCAGAAAAAGCAGGGGTGGACAAAGTCATTGCCGGCGTCCTTCCTGCCGGAAAAGAAGCAGTGGTAAGAGAATTCCAGAAATATGGCAGAGTTGCCATGATTGGAGACGGCATCAATGATGCTCCTGCTCTTGCAAGAGCAGATACAGGGATTGCCATTGGTGCAGGTACCGATGTGGCCATTGATTCTGCAGACATTGTACTCATGAATTCAAAACTTACCGATGCATCGGCAGCCATCCGGCTTTCCAGAAAAGCACTCACCAATATTCATGAAAATCTTTTCTGGGCCTTTGCATACAATGTCATTCTCATTCCGCTGGCTGCCGGATTATATCCGGGGATCCAGATGAACCCCATGTGGGGCGCAGCCGCCATGTCTCTTTCCAGCTTCACAGTCTGCATGAATGCTCTCCGGCTGAATCTGATCAACGTTCATGACGGAAGCCATGACAGGAAGAGAAAAATGATTTCCCTTCCACAGGAGGCGCTGAAGAAAGAAGAGGAAGGCGAGAAGAAGGCAGAAAAGAAAGCTGTCGTCCTTGTTGACGGGATGATGTGCGAAAACTGCGAGAACCATGTGAAGAAAGCACTGGAATCGCTTCCCTTTATTACATCTGCCAGCGCGGATCACACCACTGGCAGGGTGGATATTACATACAGCTCACAACCCGACGAGGAAGCCATGAAAAATGTGCTTGCCAAAGCGGATTATGAATATAAAGACATCATATTTCCAAAGGAGGAAAAGGAAATGAAAGAAACAGTTAAAATCGAAGGCATGATGTGCAATCACTGCGAAATGACAGTGAAGAAAGCACTGGAAGCACTGGATGGTGTAGAAAGCGCAGAAGTATCCCATGAAAAAGGCACCGCTGTCCTCACCATGGATAAACCGGTAGCTGATGGAGATATTCAGAAAGCCATTGAAGATAAGGATTACAAATTCGTTGGCATCGAAAAATAAAAAAATGGGAGCTGTGAATCAGCTCCCATTTTTGCATCGTGCGATGAGCAGTGGCTGTAAAGGTTTTATAAAAGGGAAAGGCAGAGCTCCGGCGGAGCTCTGTCCTCATCGGTGGAGATAACATCACCGCTCATAGCTCATCGCTCATGGCTGAAACAGGCTGCTTCTGGCAACCTGTTTTTTAATATCCGTATTCTTTTTTGAATGTTTTCAGGAAGGCAAAGACTACAAGGGTGGCACAGATTTCTGTGGCCGCCAGAGAAAACCATAATCCGTTGATTCCAAAGAAGAGAGGAAGGACCATGATGAAGAACACTTCCAGAAGAGGAGTGTGGGAAAAGGAAATGACAGCAGACACCGCTCCATTGTTGAGAGCAGTGAAGAACGCATCTCCATATTTGGAAAATCCTGCCAGGATGTAGGTAAAACTGTAGAGCCGGAAGGCACCGGTGGTCAGAGATGCGAGATTTTCATCATAACCTACAAAAATATCTGCCAGCAGGGGTGCAGAAAGAGAAGCGAAGAGGAAAAGGGAAAGGCCGATGGCCGGCAGAATCTTCATATTGATATGAAGAAGATAGGACAGTTCCTTCCTGTTTCTTGCCCCATACTGATAGGCAATCACAGGAATGAGAGAATCGCAGTAACCGATGAATACCGCATCAAACAGAAAAGATATATAGGAAATGACACTGTATGCTGCAAGGCCGTCTTCTCCTGCCTGCATGAGAAGCTCATAATTGTAAAGCATATTGACCAGGGGGCCGGAAATGAAAGTGAGAAGATTGGAAACGCCGTTGTACATGGATTGAAGGACCGGCCGGATTTCATAAAGGGGCTTTGTGAAATAGAGAATTTTTCCCCGGGGAATGAAGAAATAAAGAACAGGAAGAATCCCGCCAATGACCTGAGCGATGATGGTGGCATAGGCAGCACCCGGCAGGCCCCACTGGAAGTGGGCTACGAAGAGGGCATCAAGGATCATATTGGTGATGCCGGAAATGAGAATGAAACGGAAACCAAGGGATCCTTTTCCTGCAGCCACCATAAAACCCTGCAGCGTATTCTGCATCACAAAGAAGGGAAGGGCAGGAAACAGAAGGTGACCATACATTACGCTGTATTCATAGAGCTCTCCCTCAGCGCCCATAAGTGAAGTCAGCGCTGGAGTCAGTAAGTACCCTGCCATGCTGAGAAGGATACTGAGCACAAGGCAGGCAAGGATGATAGTACTGAAAGTGGCACGGGCCTCCTCTTCCTTCTTTTCCCCCAGTATCTTGGAAACCAGCGCACTTCCGCCGGAAGAAAACATGAATCCCGTAGAAGAAAACATCATAAGCGCAGGAAATATGACATTCAGTCCGGCAAAGGGAGTCTTCCCTACATAATTGGACACGAAATAGCCATCTACAATGTAATAGATGGACATGAAAATCATCATGAAAATCATGGGAATCACAAAGCGGAAGAGTTTCCCTGGGGTGAAATGATCATCCAGACGGTTCATGAATCAGGATCCTCCTTAAAAAGGGTGTCTATTTCCTCCTTAAAATAAGACTGGAATCGGGAAGAAGCGGCGATGAGCCCTTCTCTTTCTTCAGCGTCTAGCTTGTTCCATGCCTTTTCCTCCATCATTCCCAGCGGGAAAATATATTTTTCAGCAAATGCCAGCCCCTTTTCCGTAGTACGGATTTCCTTCATACGCCGGCTTTCAGCAGAAGGAATAAGAGAAATCCACCCTCTTGCCATCAGCTTCTTGACTGCAAGACTTACGGTCTGCCGGCTCATAAAGGCGACAAGACAGATTTCATGGGAAAAACGGCATTTATCCTGATATACAGAAAACATGACCCAGTATTCAGAAGAAGGGAGATGACTTCTCCTCTGCATCTCCTGATAAATATCATTGGTGCTGGTCAATATGCGGTAAAAAGTAGAAAATGATGTTTCCATAATTGCCTCCATTGTCAATTTATTGACAGTATGATTATAAAGCTGTATGGATGAAATGTCAATTTATTGACAATAATGAGAAATCCGTGTGGCAGTATTTCATCATTCATACGCTGTAAATTTCATAAAACGGAAAAACACCGACAGCAGTCTGCTATCGGTGCTTTTTACATTGGTGCCGGAAATGGGACTTGAACCCATACGATGTTGCCATCGCCAGATTTTGAGTCTGGTGCGTCTGCCATTCCGCCACTCCGGCATATCGGTAATTATTTTAGCATAGGGCATGGGAATCGTCAATGAAAAAATAGAGCCTCTGGTTTTGCAGGAAATCTCTTTTTTATGACTTCCATCCCTGTTTTTCTGTATTATAATAAAGTGATACCCTATGCATTTTTTACAGGGGGAGATTATGTATATTAAACTGATGATTCTTGGTATTCTGGCAGCATTCAGCCTGTATCGGGCTCATGGAAGTGAAGACCTGATGACTCTTTTTACTGCCGGTATAGTGACTGTCATTTTTGTCCTTTCTTTATTCCATGTATGGAGGAAGAAAGACTGAGGAGGTCTTTGTATGGATATCAGAAAAACTGTTGAGCAGGAAAGGGAGACGCTGATCTCCTTCCGCCGTTATCTTCATGAACATCCTGAACTTTCACAGAAAGAGTTCAAGACCATGGATTTCATTGAAAAGAATCTTCATGACTGGGGCATAGAAACTGTCCGTGTACCTCATGGCGGTGTTCTTGGTTTCCTCGACAGCGGAAAGCCGGGATGGACCATGCTGATGCGTGCGGATATCGATGCTCTTCCTATTAAGGAGGACCCGGTGAATCTGAAGAAGGAGAGGGTATGTATTTCACAGAATGAAGGAGTGATGCATGCCTGCGGCCATGACGGACATATGGCCATGCTCCTTACGGAAGCAAAGATTCTGGCTGAACATAAGGATGAATGGGAAGGAAAGGTCGTCCTCATGTTTGAAGAAGCAGAGGAAATGGGAGAGAGAGGGATTACTCATCTGATCCGTTACATCATGGACCATAAGATTCATGTGGATACCTGCTTTGGCACCCATGTACTGTGGAATCTTCCGGCAGGGAAGGTGGGTATTCTCTATGGCAAGGCTATGGCAGGCGCTTACTTCTTCCGCATCCGCCTTCATGGTAAGAGCGGACATGGTTCCCGTCCGGATATGGCAGTAAGCCCGATTGAATGTTTCGTTTCCATCGCTTCTGAACTTCGTTCTTACCGGATGAGAAAGACGGATCCCGCAGAAAGTTTTACTTATTCCTTTGGCGCAGTGGATGGCGGTCATGAACCGAATATCATTCCTGATGAGCTTATGTTTGCAGGGACGGCGCGGTGCACGAAAAATGAAGATGGACTGGAATTCAGAAAGACTCTTCTTTCTCTTACTGAAAGTATGGCTTCTCTTCACGGCTGCAGGGTGGAGGTGCTGGAAGACCAGTATTTCCCTGTGACTTATAACACGAAGGAATGTGTGGACATAGCAAGAAGAGCGGTGGCAGAGCATATGGGGGAAGATGCAGTGGACCTGAACTGCCCTATGTGGATGGCGACGGAAACATTTTCCATCACTGAATCCATCTGGCCTGGCGTTTTCTTCTTCACCGGTATTTATGATCCGGAAGTTGGAAGCGGAAGCGGCCATCATACACCGAAGTTTGATATGGCAGAAGATGGCCTCGTGGCAGGAGCTGGTGCGGCTCTTTCCTATGTGATGACCATGCTGAAGGAGCAACCGGAAATCCCTTCTTTCAAAAGAGAAGAGAATGTGGAAGAGATGCTGAAGCTTGCAGAATAGAAATTTTTCCTTATGACTCCTGATGATAGAGAAATCAGGACCGGGTATGTATGGGGGAGAGGCAGCTTGTGCTGACAGCTGTCTATATACTTCTTATTTACCGTTCCTGATTCTTTATTTTCCTGCCCTTTTCTGCAAGGTAAATTCTCAAAGTGACTTCTAGTCTAACTGGAAGTTGCCTTTAGTCTGAGAAAATATAGGGAATTCAGTGTGAGAATCGTATAGAATTTAATTTGAGAAAACGTAATAGCAAGTCTCTATCGGATGCATCTATCAGTAATTTAGCGTGAGAATCCCTTTTTATTGCACGCTAAATGATACCCTGAGG
>OLSG01000538.1_pt1 | contig 47122 bp, 44 predicted proteins | sample 1673041 | NCBI WGS metagenome assembly OLSG01 (sample SAMEA3136749, study PRJEB25190) | human gut metagenome | reverse complement strand
AGATTTTCTGCACCTGTTCATCTTCCAGCAGGCCGATTTTCTCGCCCCCCACATAGCCGGTGATCTCCGTCACCTGGGTGGACTGGGAGAACCACACATAGCTCACGGCCCCCAGGGCCACCACGATGAGGAGCAGCAGGCCTATCCACTTCGCTTTCATTTCGTCCCCTCCTTTGGCAGAAGCTCCGGCCCCAAGGCCGCTTGCAGCACGTCAATCTCCACCTGGGTGTCCATCAGCTCCCCGGCCAGCAGCTGGGCGGTGGGGCTGTCCTTGCTGCTGCCGAAGCCGTGGGTGATGAGGCAGACCATGGACTCGCCGCCCTGGATGGTGTGCCGGCAGGGGATGTCATATCCGTTGAGTCCGGAGAGAAGTTCCTGTGTCATAAGCGCTCCTTTCAAAGGGCGAGGGCCCCTTTTTCTGCTGCACTGCCAAAAGCTGATTTGAAAATACCACAGCAAAATGACCAGGCGGGCAACTGACGGTCAAACTGGCAGTTATCATTCTGTTTTTATCTGAATTGTACCGTTTAGAAATACCAATTCTCCTGATTCAATGAGTTCATCTTGCATATAAGCACGCTTTTCAACAATAAGAGAATCCTCTTGCATATTAAGAACATAGTCAAAATTGCCTCTGTCTGAAAGTTCATAACTTGCGCCGCCGGCATAGTCGTAAATTATGATTCGATCATCGATGATTCCTGAACCAAAACTTATGGTTGAACAAAGCTCTGGATTGCCATCACCTGTTAAATCATAGAAATAAACGCTCCAAATTGGCATTCCATCATAGAGCGGAATTGTTGTCCCGTCTGCCACAGCCTCTAATCGCTCTGGATGCCAGCGAAAAGTAACTCCTGAAAATTCGTCCAAATCATACTCTTTAACGCCATCCCAAGCCATTTCATCCCCATTAAGGCAATCAAACCATTTGATGACATTGTTAGAGTTCAAAGGTTCACTGCTCTCAGATACAGGTACTTCCTCACAACCTGCCAATAGCAGAAAAAGCGCAAAGAAAAGCATGATTGAAACTGCCTTTTTCATTGCCGCTCCCCTCCCTGATTTGAATTTATTCCTCTGAATTATACCACGGTCAACTCTATCACTTCAACATGCAATGAGCGAGATTGCCAGCGTCCAAATTCAGTGGGACTTAAAATAAATTCCCAATTCCACCTTGAGTTCCTGTGGCTATGGAGCCATTTGAGACACAAGGCTCAGCCACATTTAAAAATGAAAAAAAAGAAGGAGGGGCGGGCCCCGCCGTTGTCAGCCAGGACAGACTCTGCTAGAATAGGAGAGAGACCGACCGGGGCTCTCTGGAGAGGAGGAATGGAGATGGAGGGATGGGACCTGCGGGCGCTGGCGGTGCTGGAGCGGCTGAACGCTGCGGGACACCGGGCCGTCCTGGTGGGAGGCTGCGTCCGGGACAGGCTGATGGGCCGGACGCCCCACGACTATGACGCGGCCACCTCCGCCCGGCCGGAGCAGATCCGGGAGGCCTGTGCCCCCATGCGGGTGGTGGAGACCGGCGTGCGGCACGGGACGGTCACCGTTCTGTCCGGCGGCCTGCCGGTGGAGGTGACCACCTTCCGCCGGGAGGGGCGGTACACCGATCACCGCCGCCCGGACCGGGTGGAGTTCACGGGGGATCTGGGGGAGGATCTGGCCCGCCGGGACTTCACCATAAACGCTATGGCCTGGGAGCCCTCCGGCCTGACTGACCCCTTCGGAGGCCGGGCCGACCTGGCGGCGGGGGTCATCCGCTGCGTGGGGGAGCCGGAGCGCCGCTTCGGTGAGGACGCCCTGCGTCTGCTGCGTGCCCTGCGGTTCGCTGCCCAGCTGGACTTCCGGCTGGAGGAGGGGACGGCCGCCGGCGTGCGAGCCTGCGCCCCCCAGCTGGCCTGCGTCTCCCGGGAGCGGGTGGCGGAGGAGCTGAAGCGGCTGGTCTGCGGCCCGGCGGCGGGCCGGGTGCTGCTGGACTGCCCGGAGGTCCTCACCAGACAGGTGCTGCCCGAGCTGGCTCCCGCCGTGGGCTTTGACCAGCGCAATCCCCACCACAGCTACGACGTCTACACCCACTGTGTCCGGGCTCTGGAGCGGGTCCCGGCGGAGCCGGGGCTGCGGCTGGCGGCTCTGCTCCACGACGTGGGGAAGCCGGGGTGCTGTACCGTGGACCGGGAGGGGGTGGGCCACTTTTACGGACACGCCGCCGCCGGGGCGGAGCTGGCGGACGCCTGCCTGCGCCGCCTGCGGCTGGACAATGCCCTGCGGGAGCGGGTGGTCACCCTGATCCGGCGCCACGACCTCCAGCTGGAGCCGGAGCCCCGGCTGGTGAAGCGGTGGCTGGGGCGGCTGGGGCCGGAGCTCTTCTTCCAGTGGACCGCCCTGGCCAAAGCGGACGCCGGGGCCAAATTTCCGGACCGGGCTCCGGGGGCAGCCCGCTGGGAGCAGGTGGAGGCATTGGCAAGACAGATCCTGGCCGAGAGGCCCTGCCTCACCCTGCGGGACCTGGAGGCGGACGGAAACGACGCCCTGGCCCGGGGCCTGCGGGGGCCCGCGGTGGGCCGGGCGCTGGCCGCCCTGCTGGAAGAGGTGATGGAGGGCCGTCTTCCCAACCACCGGGCCGAGCTGATGGCCGAGCTGGACCGTTTGGCGGGGAGGGAGCGCTGAGCGCTCCGCCGCCCGCTGGGGGCACAAAACAGGACCGGGGGACAGCGCGGGCTGTCCCCCGGGGCATTTATCCCAGCATCACATCCAGCAGCATCATCACCAGGAAGCCGCACATGACGCTGGCGGTGCCCACATGGGAGTGCTCCCCCAGGTGGGCCTCCGGGATCAGTTCCTCCACCACCACATAGATCATGGCCCCCGCGGCGAAGGAAAGGACCCAGGGCATCACCAGGGAGACGCTGCCCGCCACCAGTACAGTGAGCAGGCCGAAGATGGGCTCTACCACGCCGGACAGGGCGCCCGCAGCGAAGGCCCTGCCGGTGCCCACGCCGTCGGACCGGAGGGGGAGGGAGATGGCGGCCCCCTCCGGGAAGTTCTGGAGCCCCATCCCGATAGCCAGGGCCACTGCCCCGGCCAGGGCGCCGCTGCCGGTGTCCTGGGCGGCCATGGAGAAGGCCAGCCCCACCGCCATCCCCTCCGGGATGTTGTGCAGGGTGACGGCCAGTACGATCATGGTGGTGCGGCTCAGATGGGCGGGCAGCCCTTCCGGATCGCTGCTGCCGATGTGGAGATGGGGGGTGAGCCGGTCCAGGACCATGAGGAAAGCCCCGCCCAGCAGGAACCCGCCGCCCACCGGAAGGGCGGGGGACTGCCCCATCTCCTCCGCCATTTCCATAGAGGGGATGAGCAGGGACCACACAGAGGCAGCCACCATCACGCCGGCTGCGAAGCCCAGAAAGATCTTCTGGGTGGCGGGTTTCAGGTCCTCCCGGAAGAAAAACACCATGGCGGCTCCCAGCACGGTGGCCAGACAGGTAAAGCCGGTGCCGATGGCGGCAAAGGTAAGTTCTCGGATCAGCATAGCGACCTCCTGCCCCAGGGACTGGGGCACGTTCAGTTTATGTAGAGCGGGGCCATTCTATTTGGGCGTCCCCGCTCCTGGGGCGGGTCAGAACAGAAACCCGGGCTCCAGGCCGGGCGGGAGCTCCAGCTCCCGGAACATCCCGGCAGTGAGGGCCTCAAACTCCGCCGGGTCCGCCGCCTTGCGCAGCTTTTTGGCATAGCTTTCCGGGTCCCGGAAGAGGTGGATGAGATAGGACCAGAGCTCCTTCATCCGCAGCATGGCGTTGCGCCGGCTGCCGAAGTCACGGGCATAGCCCTCATAGAGGGCGTCGTGGAACGCGCGGAGGGTGTCCCGGTCCGCGCCGGGCCCGCCCTTGGCCTTGGAGGCCAGCGCCGGGTCGGCCACCAGCCCCCTGCCCATCATCAGACCTGCGCCGGGGAAGCGGACAGAGAAAGCTCGGCAGTCCGCCGCTGTCACCAGGTCTCCGTTGTAGCACAGGGGGGTGCGGCTGGCGGCCAGGATGGCGGGGAACAGCTCCGGCCGGGCGGGGCGGCGGTACAGGTCCTCCCGCACCCGGGTGTGGACAATGAGCTGGGCGATGGGATACTTGTTGTAGATGTCCAGGATGGGCCAGAACTCCTCCGGGTCCTGGATACCCAGACGGGTCTTGACAGAGACGGCAGTGGGGGAGGCGGAGAAGATGTCCTCCAGCAGGTGGTCCAGTTCCTCCGGCCGCCCCAGCATCCCGGCCCCCTTCCCCTTGGCGGTGACGGTGCCGGAGGGGCAGCCCAGGTTCAGGTTGACCTCACGGTAGCCCATCCGGGCCAGCTCACCTGCCGCCCAGAGAAAGTCCGCCCCGCTCCGGGTGAGCAGCTGGGGCACCGCATCCAGGTCCCCGTCCTGCTCCGGCAGGATGTCCCGCAGCTCCCGGCGGGTGAACACGTGGTGCTGGCTGGGGGAGAGAAAGGGCATGAAATACCGGTCCACCCCCGGGAAGAACCGGCGGTGGGTCCGGCGGAACAGGGCTCCTGTGATCCCCTCCATGGGGGCGAAAAAGCAGCGCATAGCCTGCAATTACAGACCCGCCGCAGCCAGCAGGGCCTGAGCATCTCTCTCATCAGGGCGGGTGCGGACCGCGTCGAAGTTCTTCAGCAGAAGCTCTGCCTGTCCGGCGGAGACGGGGTCCTGAAGCATGGCCTCATAGCGGCGGCGCACTCCCTCTCCCATGCGTCCAGGACACATGTACCAGCCAATCACGGTGCAGTTCTGGGGGAGTTCACCCTCAAGGCGGCGGATGATCTGAGAAAAATACGCCTGATCCGCACCAAAGCCGGCGGTGCCGAAGAGAAAGATCTGCTTGCCTGCCAGTGAGGGGAGAACAGCCCGCAGACGGTCGGAGCAGGTGCCCTTGTCCGTCCAGAAACCCAGATAGACCAGCTCGGCTTTCGAGCAGTCCAGGGACCCGACTGGACCGCATGGGACGTTGGGCAGGGCATGGGAGAGGGCTTTGGCCAGATATTCTGTGTTTCCTGTGGCGCTGTCATATAAAATGATCTGCTTCATCATTGGGCTCCTTTTTATTCTAAGCAATAGGGACTGATCCTCATGGTGATTATAGCATCCCGGCGGGGCTCTTGTCGACAGCAAGAGAAGGAAAATCATAGCGGTAGGGAGGGAAAATGTTCATGGTAAAATCTTCACAAAATGAAGGAGGCCAAAAATTAAAATTTCATAAATATGCAAGGTATGTTTTGACTTTTGGACAAAAACACAGTAAAATAAAAAGGGGGCTTCTGCCCGATTTTCCGCGGCACGGGATGGCCGCCCCCAGAATTTTAGGATGACAAAACGCAGGAAAAGGAGAATAGAATGATGAAGACAGGTTTGCGGCGCCTGTTGGCGCTGGCCCTGGGAGCGGGGCTGCTGACCGCGAACACCTACGCGGCCGCCACTACATTCACCGATGTGCCCACCACCTACTGGGGCTATTATTACATTGACCGGGCCGCCACAGAGGGGCTGGTGTCCGGCATCGGAGACAACCAGTATGGACCGGAGCAGACCCTGTCCAACGCCCAGTTCGTCACCATGATCTGCAACATGTTCTATAAGACGGCGGTGGCCGCCAACCAGAACAGCTCCGGCCAGTGGTGGTATCCCTACATGGCCGCAGCCTACTCGGCGGGCATCCTGAGCAACACCACTGTTGCCCAGCGCCGCGCCGCCGCCGGCGGCTGGACCGAGGCCATGGTAAACGCAGAGATCAGCCGCTATGACATGGCCCAGATCATGGTCAACGTGGCCGGCTCCAAGGGGTGGGAGAACCCCAGCGCACTGGATCTGATGGCCGCCCGGATCAGCATCAAGGACTGGAGCACCATCCCCAGCAATTACCAGAATGCGGTGGCCGGGGCTTATGCCAGGAAGCTGCTCAGCGGCGATGAGAACGGTAACTTCAACGGCGCCGCCAGCACCACCCGTGCCCAGGCAGCTGTGGTGCTCTGCTCCCTGTATGACGCCTCCACCACCATCCAGGTGCCCACCTACGTCAACTCCAACCGGCTGGTGAGCGGCAAGACCCCCTCCGAGTCCAACGTGTATGACGACTTGGTGGCCCTGAAGAGCGACTATCCCGAGAACTACCTGTGGGATATGACCCGCAGCTACACCTCCAAGGAACTGGGCACCGCCACCGGCGTGGAGGCCTTTGCCTACATGCTCAGCGACAAGGTGTTCGGCGCCATGGCCGCCAGCAAGCTGAAGGACCCCGCGGACCTGCGGGTGGGCGACGTGGTCAGCTTCGACTCCGGCAGCGACTTCGGCGTGGTGGTCTCTGTGGACCGGAATGACTTCACCTATGTCACCTGTGACAACAGCGGCTGGATCACCTGGAAGGAGACCGCGGACCTGGACGACCTGGACAGCAGGGATACTGTCTACACCCGCTATCTCACCAAGGCCTCCGGCGACGACACCCTGAGCAACGGAGAAAAGGCCACTGAGTCCAACGTGGAGGACCTTCTGGACGACCTGATGGACGACTATGAAGACGGCGACGACTGGGATATGAGCGACCGCTACACCTCCAACGTGTTCGGCTCCGCCAAGGGCGACGAGGCCTTTGCTTACACCATCAGCGACGAGATCTTTGACGAGCTGGATTACAAGAGCGTGAAATATGCCGAGGACCTGCGAGCAGGCGACGTGATCTATGACAGCTGGAATGAGCTGTGGGGTGTCGTGGTGGATGTGGACACCAAGAACGAAGTCTGCACCTACGGCAGCATTGATTCCAAGGACAGGATCGCATGGGATTTCGAGGCTGATTTCGATGACCTGGACGAGATGTACACCCGCTATCCCAGCAGCTCTTCTTCATCCTCTGACGATGAACTGACCAACGGCAAGAGCATCACGGAGAGCAATGTTGAAAAATATCTGAGCGAGTTCGAGGACGATAGGGATTACGGCGATGGCAAAGAGTGGGATGACGATGATGAAGACTTTGCCTGGAGCCTGAGCGACGAGATCTTCGGTGATGTGGACTATACGAAGCACAGCAAGACCAGTAAGCTGAAGATTGGCGATATCATCTATGATGACGACGAAGGACTGTATGGCGTGGTCATAGATATCGATGAAGACCGTGAACGGGCCTACTATGTGAGCGTGTACTCTGACGGCGAAATCGACTGGAATTTCTGGACCTATTTTGACGATATCACTACGATTTATACCCGCTATCCCGACAGCACTTCCTCTGACGATACACTGGCAAACGGCAAGACAGCCACGACAAAGAATGTAACAGCCTTGCTGGATGATCTGGAGAACGATTATTCTGGAACAAAATGGTCGGATAGCAAGAGCTATACCTCCGATGAATTTGGAAAGGGCACTGGTCCCCAAGGGTTTGCTTATAAGCTGAGTGATGAGGTGTTTGGGAATCTGGAGGCCCGCGAGGTAAAGGACTTTGATGACCTGCAGGTCGGTGATCTGATTGAACTCTGGGACGAAGACGAGTATGGAGTGATCGTCGAGATCGATGGTGACGATATCTATTACGCTTATGTGAAAAGTAGTGAAAAGATCAGTTGGAGCGGATGGATCGATGTAGATGACTTGGACAGTGATGATACTGCCTACACCCGCTACCCCGACTGATACGCGAACGACAGATCTGACCTCACAGGCGCGCGGCTCAAAAAGCCGCGCGCCTGTTTCATCTCCTTCCCGTCCATCTTCACGCCCCATCTCAGGGGCGTCCCTCCACACGGGCCAATAGGCCGGGCGAGCCTGGGACCTGCCCCTGCATGGAAGCTGGGAACAAATATACCCCGCATGGCGCGCATGCCCTGATCCCGATGTAGGGGCGGGCTGGCCCCGCCGGCCCCAAAGGTATCCCGCCCTGTCACCAGCTTTCCTCAAAAAAGAGGTATATTTTTTCCCAAAAAGCTGGTAGAATAAACCGAAAACATACACAAGGAGTGAGCTTATGGTCCATCTTTACTGCGGAGAGGGCAAGGGTAAGACCACTGCCGCCATGGGGCTGGCCCTGCGGATGGCGGGCCGGGGAAAGCGGGTGGTGGTGGCCCAGTTCCTAAAGGGGGCGGACAGCGGCGAGCGTTATGCCCTGGCCATGCTGCCTCAGGTCACCCTGCTCCCCCTGCCGGAGCGGGTGAAATTCTCCTTTCAGCTCACCCCGGAGGAGCGGGAGGCGGAGCAGGCCCGCTATCTGGCCTTGGCGGAGCAGGCCCGGACACTGGGGGCACAGCCGGACTGCGGACTGCTGGTGCTGGACGAGGTCTGTGCTGCGGTGAACACCGGCCTGCTCCCACTGGAAGAGGTGATCTCCTGCCTGGACCGTGCGGCGGGGGAGGTGGTCCTCACCGGGCGGGACCCCGACCCGGCCCTGGTGGGACGGGCGGACTACATCACTGAGATGGGCAAGCTGCGCCATCCCTTTGACCTGGGGACGGCGGCCCGGCCTGGGGTGGAGTACTGAGGGCAACATCGCCATAAATGTGAAAAAATCGTGAAAAACTCCCGCCGGACAGTTGCAATATTTCGTGCAAATAGGTATAATATTTCCGCGACTGTCAAAGGAGGCCTGTGGGGGCCCCCGGAGGGCGGCGGCGACTTGGGCTTGTTTGAGACATGCCGGTACGTCCGGTGCCGCCGTGTTTCAGACAAGCCCCAGGATTGAAGAAAGGAATGAAGTAAATGGCAACAAAGTATGTGTACCTCTTCTCTGAGGGCAACGCCAACATGCGTGAGCTGCTGGGAGGCAAGGGCGCCAACCTGGCCGAGATGACCAATATCGGCCTGCCCGTGCCCCAGGGCTTCACCATCACCACCGAGGCGTGCACTCAGTACTATGAGGACGGCCAGAAGATCAACGACGAGATCCAGGCGCAGATCATGGAGTATATCGTCAAGATGGAGGAGATCACCGGCAAGAAGTTCGGCGATCTGGACAACCCCCTGCTGGTCTCTGTCCGTTCCGGCGCCCGGGCCTCCATGCCCGGCATGATGGACACCATCCTCAACCTGGGCCTGAACGAGCAGGTGGTGGAGGTCATGGCCCAGAAGTCCAACAACCCCCGCTGGGCCTGGGACTGCTACCGCCGCTTTATCCAGATGTACTCCGACGTGGTCATGGAGGTGGGCAAGAAGTACTTTGAGCAGCTCATCGACAAGATGAAGGAGGAGCGCGGCGTCACCCAGGACGTGGAGCTCACCGCTGATGACCTGAAGGAGCTGGCCGGCCAGTTCAAGGCCGAGTACAAGGCCAAGATCGGCGTGGACTTCCCCACCGACCCCAAGGAGCAGCTGATGGGCGCCATCAAGGCCGTGTTCCGCTCCTGGGACAACCCCCGCGCCAACGTCTACCGCCGGGACAACGACATCCCCTACTCCTGGGGCACCGCCGTCAACGTGCAGTCCATGGCTTTCGGCAACATGGGTGACGACTGCGGCACCGGCGTGGCTTTCACCCGCAACCCCGCCACCGGCGAGAAGAAGCTGTTCGGTGAGTTCCTGACCAACGCCCAGGGCGAGGACGTGGTGGCCGGTGTCCGGACCCCCATGCCCATCGCGGAGATGGCCGAGAAGTTCCCCGAGGCCTTTGCCCAGTTCGAGGGCGTCTGCAAGACCCTGGAGGACCACTATCGGGATATGCAGGACATGGAGTTCACCGTGGAGCACGGCAAGCTCTTCATGCTCCAGACCCGCAACGGCAAGCGCACCCCCGCCGCCGCCCTGAAGATCGCCTGCGACCTGGTGGACGAGGGCATGATCGACGAGAAGAAGGCCGTGGCCATGATCGAGCCCCGCTCTCTGGACACCCTGCTCCACCCCCAGTTTGACGCCGAGGTCCTGAAGAAGACTCCTGTCATCGGCTCTGCTCTGGCCGCCTCCCCCGGCGCCGCCTCCGGCAAGATCGTCTTCACCGCTGAGGACGCCAAGGAGTGGGCCGCCCGGGGCGAGAAGGTGGTCCTGGTCCGCCTGGAGACCTCTCCCGAGGATATCGAGGGCATGAAGGCCGCCCAGGGCATCCTCACTGTCCGCGGCGGCATGACCTCTCACGCCGCCGTCGTGGCCCGCGGCATGGGCACCTGCTGCGTGTCCGGCTGCTCCGCCATCGTTATGGATGAGGAGAACAAGCAGTTCCAGCTCGCCGGCAAGACCTTCCACGAGGGCGACTGGCTGAGCTTGGACGGCTCTACCGGCAAGATCTATGACGGCGCCATCCCCACTGTGGATGCCTCCATCGGCGGCGAGTTCGGCCGGGTCATGGCCTGGTGCGACAAGTACCGCCGCCTCCAGGTCCGCACCAACGCCGACACCCCCCACGACGCCGCCCAGGCCCGCAAGTTCGGCGCCCAGGGCATCGGCCTGTGCCGCACCGAGCACATGTTCTTCGACGAGGACCGCATCCCCGCCATCCGGGAGATGATCTGCTCCGACACCGTGGAGCAGCGCGAGAAGGCTCTGGCCAAGCTGGAGCCCATGCAGCAGAGCGACTTCGAGGGCATCTATGAGGCTATGGAGGGCTGCCCCGTCACCATCCGCTTCCTGGACCCCCCGCTCCACGAGTTCGTGCCCACCGAGGAGGCTGACATCGAGAAGCTGGCCAACGACATGGGCAAGACTGTCGCTGACATCAAGGCTATCATCGCCGGCCTGCACGAGTTCAACCCCATGATGGGCCACCGGGGCTGCCGTCTGGCCGTGACCTACCCCGAGATCGCCGCCATGCAGACCCGCGCCGTCATCAAGGCAGCGCTGAATATCCAGGCCAAGCACCCTGAGTGGAACATGGTCCCCGAGATCATGATCCCCCTGGTGGGCGAGGTCAAGGAGCTGGCCTATGTGAAGAAGGTGGTCACCGAGACCGCCGACGCCATCATCGCTTCTGTCAAGTCCGACATGAAGTATAAGGTGGGCACCATGATCGAGATCCCCCGTGCCGCTATCACCGCTGACGAGATCGCCAAGCAGGCCGACTTCTTCTCCTTTGGCACCAACGACCTGACTCAGATGACCTTCGGCTTCAGCCGTGACGACGCGGGCAAGTTCCTGGATGCCTACTACGATAGGAAGATCTATGAGAACGATCCCTTTGCCAAGCTGGACCAGAAGGGCGTGGGCCGTCTGATCGAGATGGCTGCCAAGCTGGGCCGTACCGCTAACCCCGACCTGCATCTGGGCATCTGCGGTGAGCACGGCGGCGATCCCTCCTCTGTGGAGTTCTGCCACCGTGTGGGCCTGGACTATGTTTCCTGCTCCCCCTTCCGTGTACCCATCGCCCGTCTGGCCGCCGCGCAGGCTGCCATCAAAGAGGGCTGATCCCAAGCAATCCTCTGTGAAAAAAGCGCCCCGCTCATATGAGCGGGGCGCTTTTTTTAGCTCAAAGGCGGGAGAGAGCACAAGGAGTGCCTCAGAACAGGCTGAGGATCAGGATGGTGTACCGCTTCAGGTCCAGCATCCCGCACCCGAGAGCGATGTGGTAGTTTTCTGATGCGCCCCATCCCAGCTCGCACAGCAATGTGCTGGATCTGCTGACTATGTGGAGTTGGACTCCTCGAAAAGTCCGCGTCCCCAAGGGCTGAAAAGGGACACTGGGAACGCTTTAAGAACAAAAAAGACGCGCAGCGTTTCAACCGGAATTACGCGGTAAGACGCTGTACGTTGTATCCATATTATCTAAAACTGCAAAGGGAATTTTGCAAAAAATGCAGAGAATAGAGCAAAGAAGAGCGGCACAAAACCACTTTGATCTTGAAAAAAGGTTATGCTGACATCAGATGCCAGACCTCGGAAGGAGTAAGGCCCACGTATCTCTTAAAAACACAGTAAAAATAGTGAGCAGAAGAGTATCCAAGATCTGTGGCCAGATATTCCAGTTGAGGCAATTTTTTAGAGTTAGAGAAATATTCCAGCGCAACAAAAATGCGTTTTGTATGAAGCAAATCTAAAAAAGTAACGTGAAGATTTTGGGAGAGAACACGGGAGAGATAAGACGGGTTGATTTTAAGGGCGGAGGACAAATCGTGAAGACAAATTTTCTGGTAATGCTGTTCAATTTGCCGGATGGCATAGGAGCACAGGGCAGGATTTTTCCAGCGATCCAAGGATTCATGGGTTGATTCGATCATATGGCAGGTATCCTGAACCAGTTTTTCACAATGATGGAGCTGCGCTTTGGTGTAGTGATCATTCATCCAGATCAAGAGATGAGCGGCTTGGCCCAGGTGGAAGATACGCGCCCGGTATTGCTTTTTTATATAAAGCAGGATCAAATAGCGGAACAACATGGATTTGCTGGGAATGTCCTTCTTCAGAAGCAGATCCAGCCCTTTTGAGATCTGTTCTTGAAGCAGGGCGGCATATTGCTGAGAAAAAAACGGGTCTCCCTGATAATGGTCCAATGCACGCAGTATTTCATCAATATCATAAAAAAAGTTGTCATTCATGTTCTTCCTCGCTGTGAGGCGGTTCAGACTGAGAAGTGATTGGGTGCAGACTGAAGGCGTTTTGGACATGGAGAGAGATCAACCGGGTACCTTCTTCCTTGTCACGGTTGCAGATTGCCTGGAAAATGGCGGCATGCTCTTCGCAGGCAACATCCATGCGATTTGGACGGGAAATAGCATATTCTCGAAAAACAGAGGTGTACGACAGAAGGCGATCCATGATGTCTAAGAGCCAGATATTCCCGCTTGCACGGGCAATTTGGGAATGGAAACGAGAGTTGTATTTGTGAAGATGGTGGAAGTCTTTGCGCTTTGTATAAAAACTGATGAGAGCAATGGTTTCCTCCATATCGTTGAGGTCCTCTTTGCTGGCATGATCAATGCAGAGCATTAGGGCGAGATGGTGGATGCTGTCCAAAACGATGGCTAAATCGGTAATATCTTTTTCTGTCAGAGAACGGATCTTTGCTTTTCGTCCATGGTTGATTTCCAAAAGGCCATCATTGCTTAGCTGTAGCATAGCCTCCCGTATAGGGGTCCGGCTGATGTGAAGGAGTGCGGAGATCTCGGTCTCTGTGATCTCACTGGGAAACATGTTAAGTAGGATGGCATCTTTGAGGGCCGCATATGTAGCGTCCTTCAGTGTAGAATACTCCTTAGAATATGACTGAAATCGCTCTATAAAACCTGAATACTGCGCTTCTGGTTTCATAAAATCCACCTCTTTTTGTTAAGATGCCCCAGAGCTTGGCTATATTGTATCAGAAGATATTTCTGTTTACAAGTATTTTTTATGTAAAAAAATAGACATATTGTAAAGAAAGTAAAAAGACGGATGCTTTTTTCTGTGTTATGATGGCCCCATCAGAAGGAGGGGGGCCGAGTATATGAACAAAACTACGCAGTTGAAAAAACTATTGCTGCAGCGAAAAGCATTGCCCTGTCCCGGAGTATATGATGCATTAAGCGCGCGGATGGTGGAATACTGCGGATTTCAAGCATGTCAGATTTCCGGGTTTGGAGTTTCGGCATCTTCGTTGGGGATGACAGATGCCAGCTTTACCTCTTTGGAGGAAATCGTCCGGATCACATCCAATATTGTGCGGGCAGTAGATATTCCTGTCATGACGGATGCTGATACCGGCTATGGGAATGCAGTCAATGTCTGGTGGACGACAAAACGGCTGGAGGAGACCGGCGCAGCCGGTATGAACTTAGAAGATCAATGTTTCCCTAAACGCTGCGGCCATATGGCTGGGAAACAGCTTATCTCTTTGGAAGAGATGGTGGGCAAGATAAGAGCGGCAGTAGATGCCAAAAGAGACCCGGATTTTGTGATCAATGCCCGTACTGATGCAGCTTACGTATGCGGAATTGAGGAAGCAATCCGCCGCGGAAATGCATATTTGGAAGCTGGCGCTGACATGGTTTTTGTAGAATCCCCTGCTAGTGCAGAAGAAGTAAAGCGGGCTATTGAACAGATCAAGGGGCCGGTCAGCATCAACATGCTGGAAGGAGGCCGTACACCGATGTTGACTTTTGAAGAGCTGAGACAGCTTGGCGCTGCAAGGGTCAGCTGCCCCATGTTTACCTCGCTGATAGCTGCATATGCGTTGCAGAAGGGCTTGAGTTATCTGATGGAACACGGGACCAGTTCCGGCTTCGAGGAACACATGTCATTTGAGGCGTTCAAAGTATTTACAGATACTCCCTCTGTCCGCGCGATGGAAGAAAGGTACATTCCGAAAGATTGAATCAACAATAAATGAATAGAAGGAAAGAATATGCGTACTTCAGAACAATTTCGAAATATGATAAAGGCATCAGGGGTCATTCAGATCCCGGGCTGCTATGACTGTATTACAGCCACGATTGTGGAAAGAGCAGGATTTCCAGCCGCATATTTGACCGGATCTGGTATTTCCTTGACGCTCTCTGGTATTCCTGATCTCAATACGATCAGTTATCTAGAACTTCGGCAAGTGGTACAAAACATACGCAGTGCGATCCAAATCCCTATGCTGGTCGATATTGATACTGGATTTGGTGCACCTCTTAACCTCTACCGACTTACCAAAGAATTTGAACAGCTGGATATCGCGGCAGTCCAGATTGAGGATCAAAAGGTTCCCAAAAAATGCGGGCATGAGCTGGGGAGAAGACTTGTTCGGGACGAAGAAATGGTAAAGCGGATTCGTACCATCCATGAGAACCGGCTGGAAAACGGTCTCGTTATTGTTGCCCGCACAGATGCCCGTACAGTCGTAGGGCTGGATGAGGCGATTCGCCGGGGCAGACTGTATTTGGACGCAGGTGCAGATGTAATTTTTGTAGAGAGCCCAGAAAGCTATGAAGAGGTCAAAAAGATTGCATCCGAGATTAAAGGCCCTGTGCTCTTCAACAACGTAGAGGGAGGGCGCAGCCCATTCCTATCCAGACAGGAGCTGGAAGAGGCGGGGGTCAAGATGACGATCTATCCCAATGCCCAGACTAGGGTGGTCGCAAAAAAATGCATGGAGCTTCTCAATACGCTTCAACAGACCGGGACAACAGCAGGGATGGAAAATGAGATGCTTTCCCACAGAGAATTGTGGAGCATGTTTAACAGCGAGAAGTGGGTAGCAATCGAGAAAAAGTATATGCCGGATTAAACGATATGCCCGAAAGAAAACATCTTATTATAGAAAAGAAAGCGCAATATTGAGGACAGATGTCCCGTTCAGACAGCGTGCTGATAACACGGTCAGGTTGGATAAGGAGGATATGAGGTGTATAAAACGATCCAGACTACAACAGGACAATTTTCCATTCAAAAGCTGGAAAAGGTACTGATGCACGAGCATATCGTATTGGGCTATGCAGGGTGGTTTTATGATCCGCGCTGTGCAGAATTTGACCATGCGAAGGCAGAGGAAAAGACGCTGGACAGGCTGAAGCGCCTGCGAGACTACGGTGTAAATTTGGTGGTGGATCCCTGTCCAATCGAGCTGGGAAGAAATCCAGTGTTTATGCAGGAAATGTCAGTCAAGAGTGGAGTCCAAATCATGTGTTCGACAGGGTTTGATTTAGAGGCCCGCGGATATTTGTCGGCATTCCGGACCGCGACGGCGGAAGAGATTCGAGATATCTACCTCTATGAGATTGAAAATGGAATTGGCCCGGAGCGGATAAAGCCAGGGATCATTAAAGTTGCGACCGGATACGGACAGATTACAGATTATGAGGATCGGTGCATCCATGCGGCCTGTATGGCGAGTATTCAGTCTGGGCTTCCAATTATTACCCATACAGAGAAGGGGACGATGGGGCCCGAACAGGCTCGTGCTTTCAAGCGGTATGGAGTTGCGGCTGACCGGTGCTTGATCGGCCACTGCTGTGCAAATCCGGATCTTCGGTACCAGAAATCTATATTGGATGAAGGCGTATATGTCGGATTTGACCGCTTTGGAAACGAGTGGCACGGCGATGATTACTTCCGAATGGCTACATTGACTGCGTTAATTCATATGGGATATTCAGATCACCTTTTTATTGGCACGGACTCTGTGGCGTTTTTGTTAAAAGAACTTCCGGGAAATCGGAACTTTGAACATTGGGACCCGGTGCGCTTATTTGACACTATTATCCCTGAGCTTGAAAAACGGGGAGCAACAAAACAGGATATTCGGAATCTCGTAACTGAAAACGCAAAACGGTTTTTTACCGGGAATACCTCTCTAGGCCCACAAAAGCAAAGCAAACAATAAAATGAGGAGGAAAGACAAATGAAAAAGCAATTCACATTCATTCTTGCCCTTGCAATGCTGATGATTATGTTGGCGGGCTGTAGTGGGAATACGTCGCCAGGGACTTCTGGAGTGAGCTCCACCGGAACATCGGCAGTTACAGATGACAGCAATCCGTTGGGGCTGGATGAAAAGATCACCATCAGCTATTCTCATGTGCAGTCTACGTCGTCTCCAACTCATCTTGCGATGGAGGACTTTGGAAAATACCTGGAGCAGCAGTCCAACGGCTGGGTTACCTTAGAAATCTTCCCGGCTGGACAACTGTATAATGACGCCACTGAGATCGATGCAGTGGTGGGCGGAAATATTGATATGGTATCTACCTATATGAGCAAACTGACCAGTGTGGATACTGACACACAGTATTGTTTGGCTCCTTATCTGTTCAATGATGTGTATGAGATGGAATCGTTCTATACTTCTGAGTATGCACAGCCCCTCTATGAAAAAATCAATGCATTGGGACTGAAAGTAGTCGATGTGATGTTCGGAGGGGAACAGTACTTTATGAGCAATGGGGATTCCATCCGAAATATTGATGGATTCCAGGGGAAAAAGGTGCGGGAAGGCGGTGGAGCGATGACACAGGCGCTCTATGATGCGCTGGGTGCCTCGGTGACTACGGTCTCCTTTAATGAGCTTTACACGGCTATGCAGACAAAATTGGTGGATATTGCAGTGACCTCTATTGACTCCGCTGTAAATATCCAGCTACAGGAAGTGCTCGAGAGCGTTTCTGCTTACAAGATCCAATACGCTCCGTACCTCATTATGTTCAATCAAGCTGTCTGGGACTCCTATCCTGAGGCGTTGCAGAATGTAATCGAGGAAGGACTGGAAATGGCAAGGGAGAAGCAGCTGGAATACACAGACGAGACCTGTGCTGCCGCCATTGAACTGGTTAAGAGCAGCTGTGATTTTTACGAAGCGTCTGATGAGGAGATCGCAGAACTGAAGGCATTGTGGCAGCCGATCGTGGAAGAGTATGTCTCCAGCAAATGGATTGATGCCATTGCCGAATTTAGGGAAGCAAACCAATAAAATGGATTGGATATCTGCCGGGAGAATGTGGGCCTCCCGGCAGATATCTCCAAAAAATACGGAGGGCGTGAAGTTATGTGGAAGAGATTTCTTGCTGTCTACGAAAAAATAGAGGATATCATTGCCGGGATTGGACTTGTCTGTGGTGTAGGGATTATGTTTGTCGGCGTTGTGGCTCGCTATATCTTCCCTCATCCCCTGACATTTGTGGATGAAATAGGCCCGATTTTTATCGTTTGGAGTACCCTGATCGGATATTCCATCGCATTACGGAAAGATGAGCACATAAAGATGGATATCCTGTATGCCGCGATTCGGAATGAAACATGGAAACGCGGGATAGAGTTTTTTGGTTATCTCTGTGGGGCTGTTTTCTCTTTCTTTATGATGCGATACGGATATCTTGCCATGATGATGCAGTATGAGATGGGCCGTGTGACGCAGATTTTGGAATTCCCCGTTTGGATTTCCTATCTGATTATTCCATTCAGCGGCGCGGTCCTAATCGTACGGTATATCGGATTGATGATTGCTCTGTTCAGAAACAAAGCAACTGACGATGTTGTGGAACAGAGAGGCGAAAGTTCGGGGGAATAAAAGATGGAAAATGTATGGATTCTTCTGGCGATATTTGTAGTACTCATGATGATGCATGTTCCCATTGCTGTTGCCATGGGTTTGTCCAGTCTGATCGGATTTATGATGATCGGCTACAATCTTACAACAGTTGGTTCACTTCTATATACTGCGGTAGCCAGTACCTCTATGATCACCATACCAGGGTATATTTTTGCGGGGGCGATTATGGCGAAAGGCGGGATTTCGAGACATCTGCTGAATGCTCTGAATGCTTGGATTGGACATGTTCCGGGGGGCGTGGCCATTGCGACCGTTCTTGCCTGTGCCATGTTTGCAGCGATCACAGGCTCTGCTTCCGCAACCATCGCAGCGGTCGGCGGGCTGATGATCCCTGCAATGATAGACTCCAATTATCAGAAGTCGTTTTCTATGGGGCTGGTAGCCAGTGCGGGATCTTTGGGAATCCTGATCCCCCCAAGCATCCCAATGATTCTCTATACGACGATAGCAGGAGTATCGGTATCAAAATTGTTCGCTGCTGGCATGCTTCCCGGGCTGATCGTGGTAGGTGTGTTCTCAATCTATATTGTTATCTTTAGTATTATTCATAAGCAGAGAGGCGGAGAAACAGAGCATACCGACCGCTGGAAAAAGACGCTGAAAGCTTTGCCGGCGATCCTTCTACCGGTTGCCATTTTAGGTTCCATTTATTCCGGAATTATGACGGCTACAGAGGCATCTGCGTTTGCTTGTGTCTATGCGGTTTTGGTATCCACGCTGATTTACCGGGAATATACATGGGGACAGTTCATTGAGACGATCAAGGAGGCTACGAAATCGACCGCTACAATTTTGTGGATCGTTACTGCGTGTTCGATGTTCTCCATGTTTTTGACTGCCACAAGAGTGCCGCATCAGATACTGGAGATTGTAGCGGCCTCCAACTTCTCGGCGATCCAAATGGTAGTCATATGCGCCCTAATCTTGATTTTTCTTGGCTGCTTTATGGATGGCGTCTCCATTATGCTGATTGCAGCTCCGCTGATGGTTCCGGTTGTGGGCGGGCTCGGGTATGATTTGATCCAGTTCGGAATTGTTATGACCATAGGAATCCAGGTCGGACAGTTGACGCCTCCCGTAGGGATCAATCTGTTTCAGGTGGCAGGAATGCAGAAGGAATCTGTTGCGTCCGTGATCCGGGGAGCTGTCCCGTTCCTTCTGCTGCTGATGGCGGTATGGGTGCTGGTCATTTTCTGTCCTGGGCTCACGGCAGTAGCTACGACTCTATTCACATAAGAGGAGAAAGGAGTATCACTTTGATCACGGTATATGCTCCGCTGGGGATGTTAGGGTATGGATTTCCGATGCGTTCTTTAAAAGCGGCGCTGGAACATGGATTCGATGTCATTGCGCTGGATGCGGGGTCGGTAGACCCGGGGCCTTATTATCTGGGGACGGGGAAAAGCTTTACATCGCGGACGATGGTCAAACGGGATCTGAAACTGATCGTCGAGGCAGGACAAACGGCACATGTTCCGATTTTGATTGGGACGGCGTGCGGTTCGGGAGCCACACCTCATCTGGATTGGGCCATGCGGATACTGGATGAAATCGTAGAGGAGCTGGATATCCACCCTAAGGTAGCGCGGATCGACGCAGAGCTGGACAAGCAGGAAGTCATTCAGGCGTTTCGCAACGGGAAAATAGAAAATTTCGAAACAAGAGATCGACTTTCGGAACAAGATATTGACGACTGCATTCATATCGTAGCCCAGATGGGGATACAACCTTATATGAAAGCGCTGGAAGGGGGAGCGGACATTATTGTAGGCGGACGAGCCTATGACGCAGCTGTAATTGCGGCCTATCCCATTTGGAAGGGCGAGGACCCCGGCCTGAGCTACCATATGGGGAAGATCATCGAGTGCGGCACAGCGGTGGCACTGCCTCGGGAATCAGATGGTATGCTGGGGGTCATCGATGGAGATTCGTTTATCGTGACGCCTGCTGATCCCGAAAAGATTTGCAAGCCCGATACGGTAGCAGCCCATACACTTTATGAAAGAAGCACGCCCATTACCACCGAGTTTCCAGGGGGAGGCCTGGATATGAGCCAAAGCAGCTTTATAGGTGAAAATGGAGGGCGAAGTGTTCGGATAAGAGGGACAAAATTTGTGGAACCCGCTCGGCTCACGCTGAAGCTGGAAGGTGTGCGGCGGACTGGATATCGAACAATCTGCCTTGCGGGGATTCGGGACCCTTTTGTGATCGAGCATCTTTCTGAGGTGGAGGAAAAGGTACGGGCCAAAATAAAACGGGACCTGCCGCAATTTGAGGCGGAAAAAGCGTACAAGATTCTGTTCCGGCATTATGGGGCAGGGGAGATTATGAAGGAACGCGACCCAGAGACTTGGACGCCGAAGGAGATCGGATTGGTGATTGAGGTGCTCTCTCAGGAACAGGAAACTGCCGACACTGTCTGCGCACTTGCCCGATCAGCCATTCTGCATATGGGATTTGTGGGCCGCCGAGCAAACAGCGGAAACCTGGCATTTTTGTACACACCGGCCGAATTTCCCGCTCCGCCATGTTACGAGTTCGCCCTCTACCATTTGATGGTGGTAGAGGATCTGGTAAAACCATTTCCGATCACTTGGATTCAGAAATAGGTGAGGAGATATCATGAAGCTATTCAATGCCGATGCAATTGTCCGCAGCAAGGATGCGGGCCCTTTCCGATTTACATTGGATGTCATTTTCAATGATCGGAATCAATTTGAGGCAATGAAAGATTCCGGAATATGGAATAGAGAGTATCTTTGTAAACTGTGCCGTATCCCAGACTCAGAGGTCGATGAGTGCCTGTGCTACGAACCGGCCATGGCCTTCAAATTTACCTATCAGCGGCCTGTGTCTTCGGGCGCTTTTGGAGATAATGATATCTACGGATCTCAACAGCATGTTCCCCTGTATGAGATCGAATTTTAAGCAGGGAGGAGTGCTTGTCATGTATATGAAGGAGCCTGAAAAATGTTACAGATATAATGATGCGGAAGATGCTGATTTCACAAAAATTGTTGACCCAAAACATACTGCGCTGCTGATGATAGACATGCAAAATGATTTTTGTTCCCCAAAAGGAAAATTTGCACAGGCGGGGCGGGCTGCAGACAGCATCATTGAAATTGTTCCAGCTTGCAGGAAGCTTCTGGAAGCCGCCAGACAGGCCAATGTATTCGTCGTTCACATTCAGCAAAGTACGCTGCCGGGGGAGCAGAGTGATAACGGAGGCTGGATAGCATTTAAGACGAGAGATGGGAAAGCGCCCACCTATGCAACGGTAAATACATGGGGATGGCAGCATATTGAGGAACTGGCGCCCTATTGTGACGGAGAAAATGGCAGCTGCTATGAACCAATTATCACAAAATATCGGCCAGATGCATTTTTGAATACAAGTCTCGATTTGATTTTGCGGGCCAATCATATAAAGAGCGTAGTGTGTTGCGGCTGTACCACAGAGGGCTGCGTTTTGGCCACCGTCATGGGGGCTGCGTTCCATAACTACTATACCTGCGTCGCGGAGGATGCGGTAGCCACATCTGTGGATGGGGCTCATGAGCGGGCAATTTGGTTGATGAAAAAACGCTATCTGGTTCGGACCGTTGAAAAAATCTTGAGCTGCTGGCAGGCGTGACAGAAGACCAGCTGGATGCCCCAGGAAGTAAGAGCATTTCTTGAAAAATGCTTGTTGAAAATTGAAGCGGTGCAGCTTTTGCTGCGCCGCTTCGGCTTATGTGGATCACTTAGCACAAAAGGGGCTAAGTATAGCGTTTGGAGGAACAGAGAGAAATGCCCAAGTTATCCAGCTATACCTTCACAAAAGCGCATCAGGATCACGGGCATCTGGACGCTGGTGGTGGAACTGGCAGGCGTCAAGAAAGTGATGCTGGTGCCATTGATCAGAGCTTTGGCATCGGTCCATTGCGAAGAGGGGAGGGCGTGGTGCAACTGGATAGATCCGTGCTGGACGAGTATCATACCCCTTGTTATGGGGGCAGCGCAAGGCCAGCTGCGCACAAATGAGCGGGCTGTAGGGAGCCAAATGGGCATTATCCACTCAGAGACCACGCCATTTGCCGCCGCACAGTTTACTGCGGAGGCAAACCAATCTGCTGGAGCTGCATCCGCAAATTTAACAGAAGAGGATAAAGTAGGACAGCCCTCCAAAGCGTAAGTGCTTTGAACTGCCTGAGCCCAGGTGAAGACCGCGTCCGGAGCAAGCAAGTCAGAGGAAACACCGGTCATTAGACTATTTTCTGCTGTCTAGATCACAGTGTCATAGTACCAAGCTGTCCGGGCTGCATCGGCAGAAACGGGCCAAATGGTTCCAGCACTGGCTCGTGAGTACTCAGTTGGATGTCTCCTTCCTGGCTGAAGATGGCGTTGGGGAACAGCGGTACTCGGGCGAAGCGGCCACTGATCTGCGGTCTGATCCCTTCCGCGTCCAAAGTTCTCAGCTCAGTGTGTGATAGGACGCTTCTATAATTTTCACTGCGTTTTCAATTCCCGGTTTTCCGCTGTCGATGCAGAGGTAATAATTTTCTGCGACTCCAAATGCCTGACCGGTATCATGCTTCAGGTAAGGGGCGCAGTTTTTATCTGCGGAATCCAGCAGCTTTTCCGCCTGTGCCGCAGGGACACCGTAGCCCTCCTCCACCCGCTTCAGTCGGATGTTCGGGGCTGTGCAAATGAAGAGATTCAGCAGATCTTCGTATCCCTCCAAAACACGGTTCGCGCCCCGGCCCACGATGGTGTACGAGCCCTCCAGCTCTTGGATCGTCCAGACCTGAGCCGGATAGATTTGGTCATCCAATGGCATAACCCAGCTCCCGGCGCTTGTTTGATACAGAGTGGAGAGAAGCCAATCCTTCCGGTTCTCCGCCCGTTCAAAGAGATCCGGGGGGATGCCGAAAAAGGAATGTTGAGCCTATCCACTGATTCCGCACCGATTTGTCGGACACCGCTCCCAAATTGACGGCTGATTGTGATGATAGAGGGGCTCACAGCTCGTCCGCTCCTTTCGGCGTGCCGCGCATACTTGCCGATGAGATCCGTTTCATAGATCCGATCGAAAGCATACAGACTAAGATAGTCAAAATGTCGGCTGCTGGTTGGGAAAAGTAGATCCCTGTGACCCCAAACAATTTTGGCAGGGTCAAAATAAAGGGCACATAGAATAGTCCCTGACGAATCGTAGACAGGAACAGGCCATATCCGGAGGCTCCGATGGTCTGATAAGTAATGGTCATCATGTAGCACAGTCCAAAAGCGGGATAGAGCGCCACTTGGGAGACCAGCAGCCATCTGCCGTAGTCCACGATGACCGGGTTTTGATTGAACAGCAGAATCAGCGGCCGGGACAGCAGGATATAGACCACCGCCACCAGCACGGTTAGCAGCAAAGAGGCTTTTAGGGCGAAACGAACCGACTGATGAAACCGATCCTCGTCTCTGGCGCCAAAAGCAAAGGAGGCCACTGGCTGATAGCCTTGCATGAAGCCCATGACCACATAGCAGCCGATGAGGACCAGCCGTTGGACCACACCGTAGGCGGCAATGATGTTGTCCGCGTCCGGCAGAGGGACTGCGGCGATGTTGGTGAGGGAGGAGGCCACCGACAGGCAGATTTGGATGACAGCTGTGGGGATGCCGATGACGGTGACGGTCTTGATGAGTTTCCAACTGGGGTGGAAGGAGCGCAGGCGCAGCTTGATGACGGAGCGCCCACTGAGATAGAACCAGGCCAGGATAAAGAAGGTGACGAACTGAGAGATGGTGGTGGCCAGGGAGGCCCCCTCCACCCCCATGCCCAGGCCCCAGTCAAACATGAATACAGGGTCCAGCACCACATTCAAAAGGGCCCCGGTGATGACGGCGATGGAAGAGATCTTCACGGAGGACTCTGCCCGTGCCGCGCAGTTCATGCTCTGGGCAGGCAGATTGGCCAGGGCCGCCACAAACATCCAGAAGGCGTAGTCCTTGGCCAGAGGGAGGGAGGCGTCAGAGGCGCCGAACACCCGCATCAGCGGCTCGATAAATGCAATGCCGCCCACGCACAGCACCACGCCGATGACGATGGACAGGCCGATGATGGTGGTGACAGTGCGGCTGGCACCCTCCTCGTCCTTAGCCCCCAGATGCCGCCCCGCCAGTACAGCGGCTCCGGCGGCGAAGATGTTTTCGATGGACACCATAATGAGAAGCAGCGGCACGGTGACGCCCACCGCTGTCAAAGCAATATCAGAATCCAGCATCCCGATGTAGGCAGTGTCCACGATGTTGTAGACTGCCTTCGCCAGCAAGGCCAGTGTAGCGGGAAGGGCGAGCTTGATGATGGCTTTCGGGGGATTTATATCTCCCAAAATAGAAGTTGAATTTTGTTTAGTAGCCATATCTATCCCCCCTTTCGGTGACGCCGTAGAGCAGGACAGTCAACAGCCGGCGGCACTGGGCATCCCGAAGAGCAAAGCACTTCCTGGCAGGCATGGAAGATGCTTGCGCCTGCGCATTGATAAAGTCCTGAAACTGCCGGAATAGGTCCACCACTTCCTCCATGGTAATGTCCGTACGCAGCGGAAGCTGGCGCAGTAGGTGCTTCAAAGTGGATATGGTCAAGGCGTCAAACGCCTTCCGACGTGCTTGGATCTGTTCGAACAGCCGGGCGGGAGGAGAGATGACTGCTTCGCAGAAGATGGGTTGATAGACCGGATTCTCCTGAAAAAAGGTCATGCGGGCAGTAAAATACCGCCCCAGCTGGTCCTCCACAGAGCCGTCGTCCTCCTCCGGCAGAGCAGCGCTGAGATGGGCGGTGAGGCGCTGAAAGCACTCCTCCACACAGGCCAGATATAATTCGTCCTTGTTCTCAAAATAGTGGTAGATGATCCCTTTGGAAATTCCTTGGGCGGCACAGATGGTGTTTACCGAACTGCCGCCGTGACCCTTTTCCGCAAATTCCGCCAGTGCGCTGTCCATAATCCTACGCTGGGTCTGTTGATTTTTTTCTTCCCGTTTCATAGGTTTGCCTCCGAAATAATTGACCACAAGGTCTATTTTTGAATTATAGCATAAATAGACCTTGTGGTCAATATTGTGCATGTAAACTTTTGTGTGAGACTGGTAGATGAACCGACGTAAAGATAGCTTGCGTTTTGAAAGAAGAAACATGAAAAGGACCCTGCATCCACAGTTACGGATGTAGGGGAAGGGAATATCTATGCCGCATTGGCCGGTGGCATTCAGTTTTCTGATCAGTAAATTTTTGCATTGATGCAGATGATGCTTTAGCTGCCGCGATTTTCTTTGATGATAGACTTCGATATTTTTCTTTCCTTATAACAGAGTCCCTCTGATACAGGAAAGCACCCTGCATCAGAGGGATATTTTGTTACGATCTAGGTTTACTGGACCGGTTCGGTGGATACGGATAGTCCTTTCAAATCAAAGATTGTACAGCAATTATGCATTTGCGTTAGATATGCTGCGCCGGATCTGAAGTAACAAGAGAACCAAGCTTACTCCCAGAAGGATGTGTCCGATGCCAGCCATACCGGAGATAGCAGCGTCCATGCCGGAAGAAAGAGCGGTTCCTAGTACCTGAGTCACTCCACGCACCATGAGCATCACAGCGGTCAAATTCAGACCTGCATGATAAACCACCAGGATCCGATCTGTCTTCGGACTGGTGAAAGAAAAATTCTTTTCCAGAAGAAGGAGCAGCAAGAGAACGATCATACCGAGTATGAAATAATGCGTATGTACCACCTCCAGAGTGGTTTTCTTAACAAATCCATGGATCTTGGTAAATTCCCGATAAAATACCCCGCCGACCAGTGAGAGGACGGCATATAGCAGAGCCTCATTCAAATAGCGTTTCATTTGTATTCCTCCTGATTTGAATTTTCAGTTTTATTTTGAACTGCAGCAGAAAAAACGGTGCCCTTACAAAGTTCTGGCCGAACAATAACCCAGCAAGAAGCAGGGACGCCCCTAGTCCGGAATAAAAAGACTGCGATGAAACGCTCTGATGCCAGACCGCTTGCCTGTAGGCCAATGCCGCCGGTCATCATCACAGCTTCGAGTTCTCTGCGGTTTGTTTGATTTGAAGCGATGAAAATTTGGTGACTCCCTGCCGGTAAGGATAAAGTCAAAACTGCATCTAGATTAATATCTTGAAACAGACTCAAAAGAAGGGCCGTCTCTTTGCTCGAACCAGGAAAATTACTTCATTTATATATGAACTGTAACATATTTGTGAATTGATTGTAAAAATGCTTGGACACCAATTGACAGAACATTGTTTTCGCAATATGCTACTACACAGATAGTTTAATAATAAACTGTCTGCAATAAAAATGAGGAGACTATTTCACTATGGAAGCGTATGATCGATCCTCGCAAGATGTATGCAGTGAATTGAAAACGGAACCACGATCGGGGTTGACCTCCACCCATGCTGAGGAGATATTGACCCAAGTAGGGGAGAACCGCTTGAAGGCAAAGAGAAAGCAAACCGTTGTTGAACGATTCTTCAGCCAGTTCAAAGATGCCATGATTCTCATCCTGCTGGCTGCAGCGGCTATCTCCTTCTATGTAGCATTGCAGGGCAGCGATCCAACGGAGTTTTTTGAGCCGGCTCTGATCCTGCTCATTGTCATTTTGAATGCCATCATGGGTACGGTTCAGGAGAGCAAGGCAGAAAGATCACTGGAAGCACTTCAAAATATGTCTGCTCCCCATGCGCGAGTGCGTCGTGATGGACAGGAATCCATCATTGATGCCAGCAAACTGGTGCCCGGGGATATCGTTTTGATCGAAGCGGGCGATTACATTCCCGCAGATGGGCGCCTGATCTCGGCTTTCAATCTGAAGGTGGAGGAGTCTGCTCTTACTGGTGAATCCGTTCCGGTTGAGAAGGACGCTCAGGCTGTGGTGGCCTCCAGTGCGCCTCTGGGAGACCGGCTGAACATGGTCTACTCCGGATGCAGCGTGACCTACGGCCATGGTGAAGCAGTTGTGACAGCTACTGGCATGAACACCGAGATGGGCCATATTGCCGGGATCCTGAACAACGAGAAACAGACTCAGACACCTCTGCAGAAAAAGCTGGCCCAGCTTGGGCGGATGCTGGGTGTTCTGGCGATCATCATCTGCGCAGTGATTTTTGCGATCGGTCTGGCCAGTGGCATGGAGCTGATGGAGATCTTCATGGTATCGATCTCTCTGGCGGTTTCTGCCATCCCAGAGGGCCTTCCCGCTATCGTTACCATCGTGCTGTCCATCGGTGTTACCCGGCTGGCCAAGCGCAATGCCATCATTCGAAAACTCCCCGCTGTAGAGACACTGGGCGGTGCTTCGGTGATCTGCTCAGATAAAACAGGTACTCTGACCCAAAACCGTATGACCCTCATTCAGGGCTACTGTGTCCAAGGTGATCTCAGAGAAGATATCTCTTCCGCCAACACGCCTGAGATCCAGACTCTGCTCAAACTTGGGACCCTGTGTTGTGACGGCATAGTCACCATTCAAGATGGGAAAGAAGTGGATATCGGCGACCCAACGGAAACCTGTATCGTTGCTGCCGCTCTGAAAAATGGCTTTTGTAAAGACGACTTGAACAAGGCGTGCCCCCGTGTAGCTGAGGTCCCCTTCGATTCCGACCGTAAGCTCATGAGTGTGGTCTGTCGGATTAGTGGCAAATTAGTTGTCATTACCAAGGGCGGTTTCGACACCCTAGCCTCACGCTGCACTGACGGCTTGACGGAGAAGGCCGCCAACGTGGTAGAGGAGATGAGTCGGCAGGCTCTACGTGTGTTGGCGGTGGCCTGTAAGGTCATTGATGAGGTGCCGGAAGAAGTCACTTCGGAAACTTTGGAGCACGATCTGACACTGATCGGACTGGTCGGCATGATCGATCCGCCTCGTGAAGAGGCCAAGCAGGCGGTGGCTGTTTGCCGTCAGGCAGGTATCAAGCCGATAATGATCACTGGAGATCATGTGCTCACTGCGTCCGCTATTGCCCAGCAGCTCGGCATCATGGAGCCTGGTGACCGGGCTGTGACTGGAAGTGAGCTGGCCAAGCTGAGCGAGGAAGAGCTGGATCAGCAGATTGAAGATATCGCAGTTTATGCCCGTGTGTCTCCAGAGGATAAAATAAGGATCGTCAAGGGCTGGCAACGCAGAGACGCGATCGTAGCCATGACGGGTGACGGTGTCAATGATGCCCCCGCTTTGAAGGCAGCAGATATTGGCTGCGCGATGGGGATCACTGGTACTGATGTTGCCAAGGGCGCCTCTGATATGACGCTGATGGACGATAACTTTGCCACTATCGTTTCTGCTGTTCGAGAGGGTCGAGGTATTTATGACAATATTAAAAAGGCGGTCGCGTTCCTTCTGGGTACCAATATTGGCGAGGTGCTGGTCACTTTTATTGCCATGCTGCTTTGGAATCAGGCCCCCTTCCTGTCCATGCAGCTGCTGTGGATCAATCTAGTCACTGACTCTCTGCCTGCTATTGCCCTGGGAATGGAGGCCATCGACCCCAATGTGATGGACCGTCAGCCAAAGCCCAAAAAGGAAGGGATTTTCGCCAACGGGCTTGGAATTCAAGTTGTTTTGCAGGGTGTCATGTTTGCGATCCTGTCACTGATCGGATTCCGTGTTGGCAGTCAGGTCACCGGTGCCATTGAAGGTGGCCGAACCATGGCTTTCCTTGTGCTGGCCTTTGCGCAGATCCTGCATGCGTACAATATGCGCTCCCATAAATCGCTGTTTAAGACCGGACTATTTACTAACAAATATCTGAATCTAGCCAGCCTTGTTTCCACTGCTTTGATGTGCTTGGTGCTTTTTGTTCCTCCGATCGCCTCCGTGTTTGGCCTCATCCGTCTTCCTATGAAGCTGTATATGCTGGGCTTTGGGCTGGCGGTCGTTCCCGTGGTCGTACTGGAGATCGTCAAGGCGTTTGGGCTGGTGAAACATCATAAGTGAGTTGATATTCGATGAAGAACGTCGTAGGAACATTCCATAAAATACAGAAGGCGTATTATCAATACTGCTATCAGGCGGTAGAACCAGACGGGATCAAAATGAGTGAGATGGCTTGTATATTGTCTCTCTACAACAGTGCGCCTAAAGATACTGCACGGGATATCATTGAGTACTCCTGCCTCTCTCCCGGCATGGTAAGCAGGAGCTTAGAGTCACTTCGTAAGTCTGGTTTGGTTGAAGGATATCGTGACCAAGAGGATAGCCGATATATCCATCTGCGTCTGCTGCCGAGAGCGGCCCCGATTTTGGACAAGCTCACACAGGCTCAAACCAAATTCATTACTTGTATTGCGGAAGGCATTTCAAAAGAGGATTTTGCGCAGGTCTGCCAAATTGCAGAGAAGATGGCTGAAAATCTGGATGCGAATCCGAAACTCAAAGAGCCCCTCACTTAAAAACAAGAGGAGTGCATGGAGAGTAACTCCTTGCACTCCTCTTATATGTATAAAACAAAACCAAAAGCAGATATCTTGGCATCTAAATATCGGGCGACAGAGGAGGTTTCACAATGCAAGTGTGGTTCAGCAAATTTATTAGAGGGCGTGTGTTCTCTGTCCTCTTTTGTATATTAGGTTTTGGGCTGACGATTTATCTGTCCAGCCGATTGGGCATACTGATTGAGGGATTTGCCGGCCTTGACCTCCAACTGGCAATTTTTTTGATACTGACAGTGTTTTGCACCTATATGCTCATCTATGTGAATATCCACAGAGAGAACAAGAAAACACAGAAGTTATTCAACCTATGTGGAATCATATTTTCTTTTTTTCCAAGCACAGTGATCTGTTTTTTCTTGTTCGACCTGATAAGATCCCTTTGCGGAGCCTACGATGGGCGGCTATACCTCATTCCACTGCTGTTGGCTGCTGTTGTGTCTGCCTATGGATTTGTCCATGCCAGAAAGATCTTTGTGAAAAAGTATTCGATACCCATTGCTGCCAGCAGCAAGCACCAAAGATCTGAGGTAAAGGCAGTACTGCTCAGCGATATCCATACCGGGAGCTATGTGGATCGGAAACAACTCCACAAAATAGTTGATGCAGTCAATCGGTTGCAGCCAGACCTTGTCATCATGGCCGGTGACACCTTTGATCAAGATGCCTTCGGGCATTGTGATATGGATGGTGTCAAAGCAGAACTACAGAGGCTCCAGCCAGAGGGAAACGTCTACGCTGTGCTGGGGAATCATGATCCGGATTCGAGCCATAAAGAGGTCAAGGAATATTTCGAGGAGGCTGGAATACATCTGCTGATTGATGAATGTGCAGAAACAGAGGACTTCTTGATCGTCGGTCGGGATGATATCTTGGGAAATCCTGCCCGCAAGGGCATTTCTGAACTGTTCGCCGGTGTGGATACGGAGAAGCCGAAGATCGTAATTGACCACAACCCTTTAGGCATCGAAGATGCCGTCAAAGCGGGGGCCGCTTTGATCCTTTGTGGGCATACCCATAAAGGACAGTTTTTCCCCGCCACACTGTTTACCAAGTGGGCATACGGCAGACGCGGATTCTATGGGCACTTTCAGACTGGAGAGACCCATAGCGTTGTTTCATCTGGGACCGGTTATTTTCAGCTGCCAGTCCGTTTGGGGACGAACAGCGAAGTCGTTGTTTTACATATTAAACTTCAAGCATGATGAAGGGGGCGGGATAGGGGGCGGCGCGGGTCACCTTTCATAGGTATCCACCGGGGCTTGAACATCTGTTCCCTGGGCCGGTCACAGCAGCGGCGCAGCGGCTTTTGCAATAAAGCCCAGCAGCCGGCGCTTGAGTGGCTCTGCTGGGAGCAGATCCAGCGTGACTTCCCTGCATTTACCCTGTGTCTTTTCAAAATCGTCTTGGATCTGGGGGATACAGTCCGTTCCCCACAGATAGGTCGCGCATTCAAAGTGATGATAGAGGCTGCGGTAGTCCAGATTAATGGTGCCGACAACAGCCTCCCGGTCGTCACAAACAAAGACCTTGGCATGTACGAAGCCGGGGGTGTATTCGTAGATCTTCACCCCGGATTCCAGCAGGGATCTGTAATGGGTCAGCGCAAGGGCAAAGGGGATGTACTTATCTGGAACACCAGGCAGGATGATCCGCACATCAACACCGCGCTCGGCGGCATACTTGAGCGCATTTTCCAGCTCACCGTCCAAAATCAGATATGGCGTCATGATATGGACATACTTCTGGGCCCGGTTCAGCATATCCATGTAGACCTGCTCGCCCACCTTGTCCTTGTCCAAGGGGCAGTCTCCGTAAGGCATGACAAAACCGTTTGCAGCCTGCTGCTTTGCCGGTACATTCAGAAATGTGTCAAAATCCGGTGCCTTTTCATCCAAGTACCACATGTGCAGGAACATCCTGGTGAAGCTGCGGGCTGCTTCGCCCTTTACCATCACGGCGGTGTCCTTCCAGTGACCGTACTTTTCATAGGCGTTGATGTATTCATCCGCCAGATTGATGCCGCCGTTGAAGGCGGTCTCCCCGTCGATCACCAGGATCTTCCGGTGATCGCGGTAGTTATAATGGGTGGAGACAAAGGGCTTGATGGGGGCAAACATTTTGCTTTGAATGCCAAGAGATCGAAGCCGCCTGGGGTAGTCATGGGGCAGGGTAGACAGCTCACAGGTGCCGTCGTAGAGCATACGGACCTCCACGCCCTCTTTGGCCTTCCGCGCCAGGATCTCCAGGATCTTGCCCCACATTTCCCCCTCATCCACGATGAAGTACTCCAGGAAGATGAACCGCTTTGCCTGCTCCAGCTGGATCAGCATCTCCCGGAACTTGTCCTCGCCTAGTGGGAAATAGGTGACGGCAGTATGGTCATAGACCGGATAGCATCCACTGCGCTGAACATAGCGGGCAAGCGCCGCGGCTCCGGGGTCGGACTGCCCCAGGGCCTGAGCTGTCTCCGGGGACTGGACAAGGGTTTCCGCAGTTTCCGTATTCAATTCCGCATAGCGCTTTTTCAGAGCCCGGTGGCCAATGTTTTTCTGGGTGTAAAGAAACAGCAGGGCGCCGAACACCGGCAGGAGCATGACCACCACCAGCCACGTGATCTTGGCGGTGGGGTCCATAGCGCTGTTGAGCAGATACAGTACCATAAAAAACGTGAAGATTACAACGCCGCCGTAAATGTGGGGCAGGAAGGCCTCGAACCAGTGAAAGATGCTGAACAGGAACAGCACCTGCATGGCCAGCAGGACGAGGATCAATCCAGAGCGGCTGAAGATCACCCGGAAAATCCCCCGCTTGCCCTTTTCCAAAAGGTGTATCCCTGCTTTTTTGGAATTCTCTTTCATAATAAGCCCTCTCTTTTGGAAATTACAAAAATTTCCGCAAACCTTATGCAACAGCAGTTCTTGACTTTTATTATATCATTGAAATCTCCTATTTGAAATGGAAGTCACCAAAAGTTAACAAATGCGCTTGCGGGGTGTACAAAATTTTATATTGGATAGGTGGGAAAAATACGCTTTAGTAAACGGGGACAAAGATAAGAAAACGATTTTGTTTCAGAAGTTTAAACATGTCTGTCGGTTCATTTTGGAGGCCGGTCATTCTGGGCTTTATTTCATAGGGGAAATTATTGAAACCTACATTGTATAGGTGTTTTTGAAGAAGGGGTGGCTCTTTGCTTTGTGTTACGAGCTATAATAAAGGAGCACCAATTTGGATAGGCAAGTGTACAGAATGAAGGCCAGTTCTGGATATTCTAACTTCGGCAGTCCAAAAGTGAAAAAGATACCGCCGGCTATCAGCAAGACAGCCAGCGGTATCTTTTATCAGATCTCTGTGCTGGCCTTCATGGCCTTGAAGCCGATCAGGACCGTCCAGACATAGGCGCAGGTCTTGGGGATCATCAGCATACCAATCATAGGGACGACGTCTGCCCAGAGGACCACGGGAATGTAGAAACCGAAACTGAGCACAATGGTCAGCCACATATTACGGAACGCGCGGTCCTTTGCTTGCCGGGCGCTCCTGTAGAACAAGACGATGATCAGCAGGCCCAAAAGCGCAAAGGGAATGTTCCGGTAAATGCCCCAGGAAAGCGGCGCATTGGCGCTCAGCCATGCATTCTGAGGGAAGAAGCAGAGGGCGATCCGCAGGGCAGACAGCAGATACACGGCGGCGGTAATGCCGTTTTGACCATTGACCTTGTACCGGACCCGCCACACATAGTAGAGGATGATGTAAAAGATCGTCATGGTAATGGAGGTGATGAATTTGCCTATGCCCAGGGGGACGATAAAGTTTTCCAGACCAGTGGTGCAGAGAGCCAGAGCCCGGGGGACCAGATGGAAGGCGTCGCCGGCGCCAAGGACGACGGCCATGATGCCGAACAGCCAGTACTCTTTGTTTCCCCTGCTCTTTACGATCATGGTGACGCCAATGGCGATCACGGAAGTCAGATAGACTGCATCAAACAGTGTTTCAACAATAGCTTGCATGAAGAGGCCTCGCTTTCCTACTTGATATGAACTTTGTTCATTTTGCTGGATAAAGAATTCCCGCATGAACGGGAATTCTTTAACGGTAAAGGATCCGTTCCACCATCCTGACAATGCCGGCACAGTCATAGTCGTGCCGCAGCAAAGAGGAGATGATCAGAGAGAAGATGATCTCAACAAATTTTTGAGGAGTAAAGACGTCGTCAAAAACCGCCGGATCTACATTTTTATCCCGCATCAGGACCATGTGGAAGCCCTCCTGAATGTGTTTCCACGATTTTGCCATCAGCTCCTGCCCACTGGACTTATCTTCACCGACAAAGCTCATGGAGTGCATGGAGAAGAAACCGGGATATATTTCATTCCCACGCCGCATACGTTCATAGGCCCATTCAATGCAGTCTGGAAACCGTTTGAAGGAGGTCTGGCCATCAGGGATGTGGAAGATATCGCACCAGACGCGTTCCACCGTTGCGGCGATCAGGTCAGATTTGCTGTCAAAATAATTATAGACGGAGCCGACGGAGATATTGCAGGCCTGCGCCACGCTGCGGATGTTGACGGCCGCCCAGCCGTTCTCCTGGATCAGCTTACGGCTGGTCTCCAAGATGGCCTCTTTGGAAGTGATGACCGTGTTCACGTTTTCACGCCCCATTCTGAACGATGTTCACTATAGCATCCCACCCTTGATTTGTCAAGACTTTTTTGTGTCAGGTCTCTACCCTGTCAATGGTCGAAATGGACGGCAAAAGCAGCCGTTGACGGGGGCCGCAGGCTGTGCTTTGTCTGTTATCAAGGTGGGACAGCCGCAGGCTGGCTGTCCCACCGCTGAGATATTAGTTTGATTTTTTATCAGCCCGATAAGCTGGGATTACAGGTCCATTAACATTTGCGCAAAATGTTCAATATGTTCAGAGAGATCCTGTTCTCCATAGTAATCGGCAAACAGGACGGTATCTCCGCGACGCAGCACGAGGATGCCGCCGGGCAGAAAAACACGCGGTTCCCCGGTTATCTCATTGACATGAGTTCGCCCTTCGCGTTTGGCGTACAAGCATTCATCGAGAACATCAAACTGCTGATAGTCACCGGAGTTGTTAAATTTCTGCCTGCTCCATTCCTCTGCCCGCATTTCGGCGAGTATATCCAATGGGTAACGAGTGATGATGACCTCCAGATGAGGTACGTCATTTGGGCTGTCATCCTCGTTGAATGCACCATACTGATGAAAATACCAAGATTCCGGGTCGAGTAGCGTTCCACCATGAGAGATATAGTCCATGCTGTAAAACACATCCCGGGAGAGCGGCAGATCTTCTCCCTCAATGTCCGTCAGAGTGATGAAGCCGGAACCTGCTAGATCATAGGGGCGGTAATCTGTTCCCGCAAACAACTGTATGGTATTGATAAAGACCGGAAGCAAAAACGCGAATCCTATCGCCAACAACCAGCCGACTCTTTCGTGTCTCTTTGGAACTGTCCCGCTTTTAATCGCCTTTCGGTAGCACAGTAAATGGAAAAGCCCCAACAAGTACGATAAGTCAATCAGCAACAACCCAAACGCTGTCAGTAGGAACGGGAGCACAGGTCGGTTGGAAAAGGTCTCAACGGGATAATATCTGAGCCATGTCCAATCAATTTCCCATGGGGAGCCGTTTTGATAAAGGCTGAGCAAAAGCACATTTCCGAAGGCAAGCAGTACACCTCCAATCACTTTCTCTTTGAAAAAGCGCTTTAACGCATAATCCTGTGTTTCCGAGTCTGTATGTGCCTGCGCCGTCAAGTCGTCAGAGGCAAAGACATAGAAACTTCCGCGGAAGATCCCCCAGTAGTGCCAGCCTGCATCTTCGTAAAGCGCATTTAGCTCTGGATCATCATTTACTGCTCCGCGAATCGGCTCTAAATGGATTTGTACCGTTTGTTGCGCTGTCTTTTCAAAAATGGTGAGGGGACCAGTGGTCATGGAAAAGCGCAGTCCTTTCCCAGCCATAACAGCGAACCAGTTTTCTAACCCTGGAATATCAAAACCGCCAACTGGTGTTATACGGATCACAGTCTTGCTCATAAAAATTCCTCCTCTCCATCAAGGACACAGGCTTTTAGGCGTGCCAGCTCGTCCTTAAATACTGCTCTGCCTCTCTCAGTCAGCCGATAGCTGCGTTTGCGGCCATCGGTTTGTGTTTCTTCGATCAGGTGCTCATCTTGAAATTTGCCTAACAATGTATAAAGCGTACCGGGACCAAGACGCACCCGTCCATTGGTCTTCTGTTCTACAAATTCTGTGATCTCAATACCACACATTTCACGGTGCAGGAAAGACATCAGCACATAGAACATTGACTCTGTCAGTACCCCTCTATCTTTCATATCGATCATGGCACCTCTTTCTGCAATATCGTCTCACGATATTGCCTTTTCCTATTCTAACATCGCGGCGCGATATTGTCAAGCAGCTCCTCTTGTATATGTGGATATGGAGTTGTGAAATTTAATGTCTTTAAGATTTAGCAGAACAAAAGAAAAAGCCGACACCTACAAAACTGTAAGTGTCGGCTTTGGTTCACCCTGTTATGCGCTTTTATTTTTGCGTTTGTGGAGTAAGCTTGGCATAAGGGCTGCACTCCTGTGTTGCAAAAGTTCAGCGTTTTCAAGAGGTCGAGGCATGTCTTAGTACATGCCGCCCATGTCGGGAGCGGCGGGGGCTGCAGGTGCGGGAGGCTGAGGCTTATCGGCCACCAGGGATTCGGTGGTCAGGAGAGTAGAGGCAATAGAGGCGGCGTTCTCCAGAGCGGAGCGGGTCACCTTGGTGGGGTCAACAATGCCAGTGGGGATCATGTCGCAGTAGACCTCGTTGTAGGCGTCGAAACCGTAGCCCACCTTGCCGGACTCGCGGATCTTCTCCAGCACCACAGAGCCATCAATGCCGGCGTTGGCAGCGATCTGCTTCACGGGGGCGGTCAGTGCGCGGGCCACGATCTGCAGACCGGTCTTTTCGTCGCCCTCAGTCTCAGCGTAAAGCTTCTCCACGGCGGGGATGGCGTTCAGATAGGCGGTGCCGCCGCCGGCCACGATGCCTTCCTCCACAGCAGCGCGGGTAGCGTTCAGGGCGTCCTCGATGCGCAGCTTCTTCTCCTTCATCTCCACCTCGGTGGCAGCGCCCACCTTGATAACGGCTACGCCGCCAGCCAGCTTGGCCAGACGCTCCTGGAGCTTCTCCTTGTCGTAGTCGGAGGTGGTGACTTCGATCTGGCTCTTGATCTGGCCGATGCGGGCCTTGATCTCTTCGGAACTGCCGGCGCCGTTGACGATGGTGGTGTTCTCCTTGGTGACCTTCACCTGGCGGGCCTGACCCAACTGATCCAGAGTGGCCTCCTTCAGCTCCAGGCCCACGTCGGAGGAGATCACAGTGCCGCCGGTGAGGATGGCGATATCCTGGAGCATCTCCTTGCGGCGGTCGCCGAAGCCGGGGGCCTTGACGCACACCACGTTCAGGGTGCCGCGCAGGCGGTTGACGATCAGGGTGGACAGGGCGTCGCCCTCCACATCCTCAGCGATGATCAGCAGCTTCTTGCCGGACTGGACCACCTGCTCCAGAACGGGCAGCAACTCCTGGATATTGGAGATCTTCTTGTCGGTGATGAGGATGAGGGCGTCGTCCAGGTTGGCCTCCATCTTCTCAGTGTCGGTGACCATGTAGGGGGTGACATAGCCGCGGTCGAACTGCATGCCCTCCACTACCTCGGAGTAGGTCTCGGCGGTTTTGGACTCCTCGATGGTGATGACGCCGTCGTGGCCCACCTTCTCCATGGCCTCGGCAATCAACTGGCCGATGGCCTCGTCGCCGGAGGAGACAGCGCCCACGCGGGCGATGTCAGCGGAGCCGTTGACCTTCTGGCTGTTGACCTTCATGGCCTCGATGGCGGCGGCAGTGGCCTTGGCGATGCCCTTCTTCATGACCATGGGGTTGGCGCCGGCGGCCAGGTTCTTCAGGCCCTCCTTCACGATAGCCTGGGCCAGCAGGGTAGCAGTGGTGGTGCCGTCACCGGCCACGTCATTGGTCTTGGTGGAGACCTCCTTCACCAGCTGGGCGCCCATGTTCTCAAAGGGGTCCTCCAGCTCGATCTCCTTGGCGATGGTCACGCCGTCGTTGGTGATGAGGGGGGCGCCGAACTTCTTGTCCAGCACCACGTTGCGGCCTTTGGGGCCCAGAGTGATCTTGACGGTGTCAGCCAGCTGGTCCACGCCCTTTTCCAGAGCCTTGCGGGCTTCCTCGCCGTAGCAAATGATTTTAGCCATAACACATTACCTCCAATTTAGAGAAGACTTAGTTTGAATCAGAAATTAGGAGTTAGAACTTAGGAATTGCGGCGGTCCGGCTTTACCGTAGCCATTGGGATCGACTGCCGCCTCAGGCAATTCATCGATCCGACGTTTCTCATTCCTAGTTGCCGTCGCTGAATTTCACTCTACAATGGCCAGGATATCGTTCTGACGGACGATGGTCACCTCTTCGCCGTCGATCTTTACCTGGGTGCCGGAATACTTGCTGGTGATGACCTTGTCTCCCACCTTCACGGTCATAGTGACCTCCTTGCCGTCCACCATGCCGCCGGGGCCCACAGCCAGGACCTCGGCCACCTCGGGCTTCTCCTTGGCGGCGCCGGTGAGGATGATGCCGCCCTTGGTGGTCTCCTCGGCCTCCACCATCTTCAGAATGACGCGGTCAGCTAAGGGCTTGAGTTTCATAACAGGTTCCTCCTTATATGATATTGGTATTAAACGAGTTGGGGAGAGTGCGCCGACACTGTGACCGACAGGACTCTCGGAATGTTAGCACTCAATAAAACTGAGTGCCAACCACGAGTATGATAATAAACGTTTTAAAACAAAAAATCAACCCCCAATTTCAAAAAATTGCGGGCAATTTCGTAAAAGTTTACCGTTCGTTCACAAAGTGGAGAAAAGAGTGCTAAAATTCGGGGGAATAATCGGCACCCGCAGGGAAGAAAAAGTTGATTTTCAAGGGGGAGAGGCGGACGGTGAAGCGGGTCCCGCGCATGACCTCGCCGTCCACCACCACGGTGATCTCCCGGGGGGAGGAAAAGGAGAGGGACTGGCCGTGCCAGTCGGTGATAAGTTGGGGGTACTGCCGGTAGAGCCCCTGGGCGTACTTGCCCACCAGGCGGAAGAAAGTGAGGCGGCTGATCTCCCCCACGGCCAGGACATCCAGCACACCGTCGTCCGGCATGGCGTCCGGCACGGGCATGAAGCCGCCGCCGTAGTGCCTGCCGTTGCAGATGCACAGGATGGCGGTCTGCCGCTCCTGCCAGTCCAGGCCTTCGGCACGGATGGTCAGGGGACGGCAGAGGCCCCGGAAGATGACCTGCTCCGTCAGGGATAGAAGATAGGCGCCGATACCGGAGACAAAGCGCAGGTCCTTATATCGGTGCACCCCCGCGGCGATGCGGGCGTCCACGCCGGCACACACCACGTCCAGGCCCAGCTTGCCGTTGCAGTCCATCAGGTCAAAGGCACGCTGGGGGCCGGCGGCCAGGGCCTCCAGGTCGTAGAACAGCTCCCGGAAGCGGGGGCCGAACAGCTTGAGAAAGTCGTTGCCCGTCCCCTTGGGCACGCAGGTGACCGCGGCGTTGTCAAAGCCCGCCGCCCCGTTGACCACCTCGTTGAGGGTGCCGTCCCCGCCGCAGGCGTAGATGCGCACCGGCCCCCCCGTCCGGACCGCCGTCGCCGCCAGCCGTTGGGCGTCCCCGGCCTCCCGGGTATAGGCCACCTCGTGGGGAAAGGACAGCCGGGACAGCAGGGTCTCCAGCCGGGCGGTGCTCTCCGGCCTGCCCGCCGCCGGGTTGATGATGAACAGGTGCCTCATAAATACCTCCGATGGGTCAGGGCAGCTCCCCATAGCCCCAGATCAGCGTCCTCTCCACATAGCCCGCCCAGTGGAACTCCTCCAGCACGCACCGCTCCGGGAGCGTGGAGGACAGCCCCAGCTCCGTCAGCAGAGAGCGGTCCTTTTGGAGGGTCCAAAGCCCGTCCGCCGGGTCAGTGCGCAGCCAGAAGGTCTCAAACCGCTCCCGGTCATAGATGAGGACGATCTCCGCCTGGCCCAGGTCTCCCCCAGGCATAAAGAGGAATATTTTGCAGAAGGGCAGGTCCGCCGGCTTGGCGGCGATGAGGGCCTCCGTCTTGCGCAGCAGGGCGGAAAACAGGGCCTTCCGGCCCTTTCCACGGGGGTGGAAAAACCGGTGAGAGTACAGGTCCAGCTCCAGAAATTCTTCCCGACCATCCGCCTCGTCCGGGCGCCAGTCGGGCTGGTAGTCCTCTACCACCCGGATCAGCTTCCTGAGCATCCGCCGATAGCCCCGGAATTTTTTGACACGATATGCCATGATGCACCTCCTATTTGACGCCGTAGAGGAACAGGTCACATTTCAGCATTCCGTTATATAACTTCCGCTTCCTGTCCGCCGTCTTCCCAAAGGTGCGCTCAAACTCCGTATGGGAGGAGAGCAGATACAGCTTCCAGGTCTCCGGGAACTTGGTCCATGCCTTTCCGAAGGCGCGGTACAGCTCCTCTGCCTCCCGGCGCTCCATAATGCGCTCGCCGTAGGGAGGATTGGTGACGATCCGGCCGTACATCCCGCCCCAGTGGAAGGTGCGGGCGTCCGCCGCTTCAAACCTTACAATGTCGTCCACCTCGGCCAGCTGGGCGTTGTGCCGGGCCAGCTCCACGGCGGCAGGGTCGATATCGCCGCCCCAGATCTCATAGTCCCCGTGGAACTCCCGGTCCTGGGCCTCATCGGCGGCATCCATCCAGGCCTGAGCGGGGAGCCAGCTCCACTTCTGGGCGGAGAAGGAGCGGTTCAGGCCCGGAGCCCGGTTTTTGGCGATGAGGGCGGCCTCGATGGGGATGGTGCCCGAACCGCAGAAGGGGTCGCACAGCGGGTCCCGGCCCCGGTAGCGGGAGAGGAGCACCATGGCGGCGGCCAGGGTCTCCCGAAGGGGGGCGTCCACCCCGTGGGCCCGGTAGCCCCGCTTGTAAAGCCCTGGTCCCGAGGTGTCCAGCATCAGGACGGCGGTGTCTTTCATGATGGAGAACTGGATCTGGAAGAGCGCTCCGGTCTCAGGGAGGGTATTCAGGCCGTAGGCATCCCCCAGACGGGCGGCGGCCGCCTTTTTCACAATGGATTGGCAGGCAGGCACGGAATGGAGGGCGGAATTAAGGCAGTGCCCCTTGACAGGGAACCGGCCCTCCCGGGGGATGAACTGCTCCCAGGCGAGGGCACGGGTCCCCTCAAACAGGGCGTCGAAATCTCCGGCAGGGAAGGTGCCCAGCACCAGCAGCACCCGCTCCCCGGTGCGCAGATTTAGATCCATCCGCGGGATGTCGCCGGGCCGGCCGGAGCAGAGGACGCGGCCATTTTCCGCCCGCACCTGGTCCAGCCCCAGGCGGCGCAGCTCATCCGCAGCCAGGGCCTCCAGGCCGAAGAGGGTGGGGATCGCAAAGTTCAGAGTTTCCATGGCAGTTCTCCTTATTCCTGGGGGGCGGGCGCCCCGAGATCAGTGTAGATGCCCGAGATGCCCTGGCGGACCAGGGCGGCCTGATCCGCCGGGTCATTGACCGTGTGGACGAAGAGGGGGACCTGGGCCTCCAGGAGCGCCTCCACATAGCCTGGGGTGTCCGCCAGCTCCACCGGGAAGGTGATCCCCTCCAGGGGGTGTTCAGCAGCAAAGCGGACCAGGGCGGCGGTGTCCTGCTTTTCGGACCAGGACATCTGATACACGGTGAGGATGATGTGCTCAAAGCCCAGATCTGCCACCTGGTCATATTCTTCCGGGTGGTAGATCTGAATGATGAAGCGGCTGCGCAGATCCGGACAGCGCTGGGCGATCAGGGCGGCGCCCGCCGCGCAGTCCTCCTTGATGTCGGTGACGATGGAGACGCCGGGGTGTTCCCTCAGCCAGGCGATCAGATGATCCAGGGTCAGGGAAGTGAAGCCGTAGGTGCTGTCCCGGACGGCCTCGAACTGGGCCAGGGTGGGGGAGTCCGTGTCCAGGATGCGGCCATAGAAAGCGTTCCAGTCGTGGACGCAGACCAGCTCCCCGTCGCAGGTCCAGGAGAAGTCCAGCTCCAGCAGCCGGAAGCCGTTTTCGTAGGAATGTTCCAGCGCCTCCAGACTGTTGCTGCCCGTCACTCCCTCCGGGGTGACGCCGCCGGCGTGGAGGATCATCAGGGGGGTGTGGAGCTGCTGCGCCTGAGCGGTGATGGCAGGAAGGGAGACGGCCAGGCCCGGCGGAGCAGAGAGGGGAGCTCCGGCGGACAGGGAGGCAGTGAGCATGAGGGAGAGGATAAGTTCTGAAACGATGGGCATGGGCGGGATTCTCCTTTAAGCGTCGAGAGAGATTGGTAAAAAACAGTATATCGGATTTTTCGCCATTAGGCAAATACTTTATAGAGCGGAAAGGCGGCGCTCCCCCGATCCTGAAATTATTTACAGAAAAAAGAGAGAAAACCATAGCAATTTTTTGTAAGATATGATATCCTGTCATCCAAGGAAAGAAGTTTTCTTTCCAGCCCCCCGGGATGGGAACAGAAAGGAGTGTGCTATGATACCCATACCGTTTACTGTGCTCTGGCTGATCGCCCTGATCGTGTTCGCGGTGGGGGAGGCTATCACTGTGGGCCTGACCTCCGTTTGGTTCGCGGTGGGTGCTCTGGGTGCGCTGATCGCGGCAGGCTTTGGCGCGGCGCTGTGGCTCCAGGTGGTGGTCTTTCTGGCTCTGTCCGGGGTGACCCTGCTGCTGGTCCGCCCCTTGGCAAAGAAGTTCCTGACGCCCCGCTACCAGGCCACCAACGCGGACCGGGTCATCGGCGCCACAGCACTGGTCACAGAGGAGATCGACAACCTGAAGGGGAGCGGCCTGGTGAATATCTCGGGACAGGTCTGGACCGCTCGCTCCGCCCATGACGTTGTCATACAGCCTGGGCGGGAGGTCAAGGTGCTCCGCATCGAGGGAGTCAAGGTTTTTGTAGAGCTGTTATAAGGAGGAGAGATCATGGATAGTTTTCTTTCGTTTTTAGTGCCCATTATCCTGGTGGTGCTGGTGTTGCTGGTGCTGGCCGCCAACGTCCGGGTGGTCCCGCAGTCCCGCGCATTCGTCATTGAACGCCTGGGCGCCTTTCAGGGCGTGTGGGGCGTGGGCCTGCACTTCAAGATCCCGTTCATTGAGCGGGTTGCAAAGAATGTTTCCCTGAAGGAGCAGGTGGTGGATTTTCCCCCCCAGCCCGTCATCACCAAGGACAATGTTACCATGCAGATCGATACGGTGATCTATTTCCAGATCACCGACCCTAAGCTGTACACCTATGGGGTGGAGAATCCCATGTCCGCCATTGAGAACCTCACTGCCACCACCCTGCGCAACATCATCGGTGACTTGGAGCTGGACCAGTCCCTCACCAGCCGAGACCACATCAACGGTCAGATGCGGGCCATTCTGGACGAGGCCACCGACAACTGGGGCATCAAGGTCAACCGGGTGGAGCTGAAGAACATCATGCCGCCCAGAGACATTCAGGAGTCCATGGAGAAGCAGATGCGGGCCGAGCGCGAGCGCCGTGAGTCCATCCTCCAGGCCGAGGGACAGAAGCAGTCCCAGATCCTGGTGGCTGAGGGCGAGAAGCAGTCCGCCATCCTGCGGGCTGACGCGGCCAAGCAGGCCGCCATCCTTCAGGCTGAGGGCGCCAAGCAGGCTAAGATCCTGGAAGCCGAGGCCCAGGCCCAGGCCATCATGAAGGTGCAGCAGGCCACCGCTGACGCCATTAAGCTCATCAACGAGGCCAACCCCGGCGACGGCGTGCTGAAGATCAAGGCCCTGGAGGCGTTCACCGCCGCCGCCAACGGCAAGGCCACCAAGATCATCGTACCCAGCGAGATCCAGGGCCTGGCGGGCCTGGCCGCCGCGGCGAAAACGGTGTTCGACACCGAGGACCCTAAGCCGGCCGCCCCCAAGACCACCCTGCCCAAGCAGTAAGACACAGACACGATCCAGGCGCCGCCCCATGGGGCGGCGCCTGTTTTTATGGCCGGCGGTGCGGTCCGGCTGACAGAAAAAAGGAACGCTCCGGCCGCCGGAAGGGCGGCCGGAGCGTTTGCTCAGGGTTGTGAGAGATAGATATGGAACTGGACCCCCTCCTCGCCGGAGAAGACGATCCAGCCGTTTTCCGGAAGAACAACGGTGGTGTCTCCATAGAGCCAGGAGCTGGCCTGGAGACCCAGAGCGGCGTCATACACATAGAAACCGCCGTTTTCCGGGACCTCCACCGTCATCTGACTGCCGGCGGCCTCGCCTGTCCGGTACCAGCGGGCTGTCTGCCCCGGGCGGATGATGCACCAGGACTCCGGCCCGGAGAAGATGGGGGAGACGGAGCTTGCGTCCTGATAGAGGGAGCCGTTGAGCTCCAGGGTCTCGCAGCCGTCTACATCCAGCACACGGATCACGGCACTGTCCCGGCTTCCGGTGCCGGGGATCTGAAGGACTGGGGCGGCGGTGTCAGGGGCGGTGAGCTGATTGGTGAGCAGATAGCCCTCCGGGCTGCCCTGAAGGGTGACGGCGGCAAAGACGCCGCTTAAGGCGTAGTAGGCGGAGGACCAGCGCTCGTTGGTTTGAACGTACATCTTGCCCTCTCTGGCCTCCCAGGCGGCCTGAGTGGCCTCGTCCGGCTGGTAGCTGGGCAGGCGCTCCATGGCGTAGGAGGCCACACAGAGGGTGGTCAGGCCGGGAATGGAGGCGTAGCTCTTCTGATAGAGGTAGGTCTCCCCGTTGTCCTCCTGGACCAGCTTGAGCAGGACGGAATCGCTCTCGTCCCGGAAACTGCCGTCCTCCCGGTAGGTGAAGGTCCCCTCCATCCCGGTAAGGGTGAGCACGCCCTCGTCGGTGATCTGGAGCTGGGCGGCGGCGGTGGAGGTGCCGTACCAGCCGCTGAGCTGGGTCAGCTCGGCGGGCATCTGGGCGGGCTGGGCGGGGGTGAGGGCGGCCTCCTCCTCCACCTCGACGCCCTGCTCAGCCAGGGCATCCAGAAGGATACGGGCGGCGGCCAGCTGATTGTAGGTGCTGATTCCGCCGGAAGTGAGCACCGCGGCGGCCATGTCATACTCGGGCAGGATGACCAGTCCGGCATGATAGACGATGGTGTCGCCCCCCTTGACCAGGGCCTGGATGCCGTTCTGACTGAAGGGGAACATATGGACGCTGTCCCAGCCCAGGCTATAGGCGACGGCGTCGCCGTCACTGTCCTCGGGCCACATGCCCAGCAGATACTGGTCGCTGGCCATCTCATCCAAAGACGCCTGGCTCAGCAGACCTTCCCCGCACAGGGCGCCGCCGAAGGCGGCCAGATCGCTGGCTGTGGAGTAGATGCCTCCCGTGCCCACGATGGTCAGGTTCTCGGCGGGCAGGGCCCGGGTGTCAGTCCCCAGATAGGTCTTGACCAGCTGGCTGGTATCGAACTCCTCCATAGGGGTCAGGGTGTTCTCCAGTCCCAGAGGCTCCAGCAGGTACTGGTTTAGAAAGGCGGTGTACTCCATGCCGCTGACCCGCTCGATGACCAGCTGGGCCAAGGTGAAGCTGTCGTTGGAGTAGACGCTGTAAGCGCCGGGCTCGGCCTGAAGGGTCTGCCCGGCCAGCCGCTCCAGCAGGCGGGAGGGAGCGTCATCGTTCCCCTGGTCCCCGAACAGGAAGGCGTCATTGGTGGTGCCGCCCATCAGGCCGGAGGAGTGGTTGAGGAGCATGCGCACCGTGATCTGGGTGTAGCGGGGGTCTGCCATGGTGAAATCAGGGAGATAGGCGGTGACCGGCTCATCCAGGTCTACTTTCCCCTGCTCCACCAGCTTCATCATGGCGGCGGCGGTATAGGTCTTGCTGATGGAGCCGATGCCGTACAGGTCATCATCGGTGAGCGCGCGGTTCTCCGTCTTGGAGTAGACGCCGTCGTGCCCCTGGAGGGTGACCTCTCCGTTCTCCCAAAGGGCGTACTGGACACTGACGGCGCCGCCATACTGCATGGCGTACTGGGCGGCCTCATGGGCGGCCTGGGCCCGGTCCTCCTGTGCGGCGGAGGCGGGCAGGGCCAGAGAGAGGGAAAGGACCAGCGCCAGGAACAGGGCGGTCCATCTGCTGCGAAGGTGTATCATAGGATCTTCCTTTCTGATATGGAGGTTGGTTTCATTATAGCGGAAGCAAGGGCCCTGTCAAGGGAATGGAAAGCGGAAAATTGTGCATATTTCAGCACAATTTTGTCCTCTGACCACAGTCAGAGGACAATTTTTCTGAAAACAGAAAAAATATGAACAGCGGTTAATTTTTTTGAAGGAAAGGTGAATACCCTTCGGTTGCGGAGAAAAGGCCTCCTCTGATACAATGGGCACACCAAGGAAAAGGGGGACGGAACATGAAATTTCACGAGATCCTGCGGCAGCGGCGCCTGGCACTGGGGCTGACCCAGGAACAGCTGGCCCAGCGGCTGGGGGTGTCAGCGCCAGCTGTCAACAAGTGGGAGCGGAACAACTCCTATCCGGATATCACCCTGCTGCCCCCGCTGGCCCGTCTGCTTGAGGTGGACCTGAACACCCTGCTCTCCTTTCAGGAGGAACTGACAGAGGAGGAGATCGGAGCATTTGCCAATGTGCTGGGGGAGAGAGCCCAGCAGGAGGGCTGTGAGGCCGCCTTCCGTCTGGCCCGGGACAAGCTGCGGGAGTACCCAAACAGCGACCTGCTGGCCTATACGGCGGCCCAGATACTGGACGGGGCACTGGTGCTCTGGAAGAGGGGGGAGAACGACCCGGAACGGGAGCAGGCGTGGAAGGGGGAGATCCTGGCCCTCTACCGCCGGTGCGCGGACAGTGGAGACAGGCGGGTGCGGGAGCGGGCGGAGCGGATGCTCATCTCCCAGTACATGGCCCAGGGAGAGCTGGAGCAGGCAGAGGAACAGCTGGCCCGCCTGCCCCAGGAGGACCGGGAACGGCCCATGCTGGAGGCCATGCTCCGCAGGAAACAGAAGCGGTCGGAAGAGGCGTGGCCCATTCTGGAGCGGGAGCTGTTCCGGCAGGCATCAGATCTCCAGTCTACCCTCATGGCTTTGATGGACCTGGCGCTGGAGGCGGGGGACAAGACGTGCGCGCGGCAATACAGTGAGACGGCGGAGCAGGCGGGACGGGTGTTCCAGCTCACCGCCTACGCAGTGGCGTCTGCCCCGCTCCAGCTGGCGCTGGCGGAGCAGGACGGCCCCGAGGCGCTGGCGGTGCTGGAACGGCTCCTGCGCAGCCTGGAGGAGCCCTGGGACCTGAGTGCGTCCCCTCTCTACCGCCACTTGCCCACAAAGGAGGCTGCGAGGGAAGTCCAGCAGATCATGCTCCAATATCTGCTGGAGGAACTGGATGTCACAACACCGACCGGATTTTCCACCAGCCATGTCACCAACCCGGTGATGGTCACCGGTACCCTGCCGTATGACAAGGAAAAGATGCTGGAAGGCATTTACGCGATGCTCGGCACCGGAAAAGAGAGCGACCTGCACGGAATCGTTTCGGTCAGCGACGCAGCAGTTGAACGATAAGGCAAAAATTCTAGAATGTAAACTTTT